>Ga0209442_1000231_pt1 | contig 34125 bp, 32 predicted proteins | sample LauGreSBDMM110DD_2_FD_187565 | JGI IMG/M metagenome (GOLD analysis project Ga0209442, IMG submission 187565) | Freshwater lake microbial communities from Lake Michigan, USA - Sp13.BD.MM110.DD (SPAdes) (version 2) | ecosystem: Environmental > Aquatic > Freshwater > Lake | place: Lake Michigan...
TCCGCCGCCTCCATATAATCCGCCATCTGAATTGTTTGATCCTGTGTTAACAGTCGCATTACCTCCGCCTGATCCACCTTTGCCGTTTATACTACTTACATTAACATTATATTGACCCCCTGCACCATTTGCACCCTGGCCAAATATTCCGACGCCGCCTCCGCCACCACCTGCTCCTGCTGTAGCATCACCGGAGCCATCTGCACCACCACCACCACCACCACCTGCTCCAGCACCACCGGCGGCGTTTTCACCAGCATTTCCGCCAGCACCTGTATATCCACCTGCACCGCCGCCACCTCCATAATTGCCTGCGCCGCCATTGGATCCTTTGCCGCCAAATCCGCCGCCGCCAATCGCATTTGCCGCACCAGTGGTGCCGTTAACAACATCTGCTCCACCAGGAGAATCAACAGTATTTGTACCTGTGCCGTACTTAGAACCTCCACCACCAGCTCTCACCTGCTTGTTGGCAATGCCATTCGCAAATGAAGACAACCCTCCAGGAGTTGATGTTGAACCTGTAAATCTTGCTCCTCCTGCACCAACCACGACGGCTATGACTTCACCAGGAGTAACAGCAATATTATTTCTATAAGCTAATGCACCGCCGCCGCCGCCAGATGTATATTGTTTCCCGCCGCCGCCGCCACCGCCAACACATACTACGCAGACAGAAGTTACACCAGCAGGGACAGTCCAATTGAATGATCCTGGCGTTGTGAATAGCTGATGACCTGCATCTGGAACAACCGTCAAAGTGACAGTCTGAGAAACATTTACAAGAGGGCTAGGTACTATATTTGTTGCTGATAAATTTGTAGTTCCAGCACTAATAATTGCAATTGCTCCGGTTGTCTGATTTATCGTTGCGACTGCTGGGTTGCTACTTGTATATTGTATTGAACCTAAAGGATAATTAGAATTAGGAACCGTGATCGTCGGAGCAGCTGCTCCAAATACTATACTAGAAGGAGTTACAGCAAACCCTGTCAATGTAACAGTCGAGGAAAATATGATGGATGTGCTAGCAGTAAATGTATATACATCTCGAGAATCATATGTTGTTTTAGCTACAGCGCTCGGTACTCCTGCAGTATATGAAAGGAAATAATATGGTGAAGTCGATATCAATACTGTGCCAGAACCGCCAGAGCCTCCGTTATAACCGTATCCTCCACCCTGTCCGCCTATGCCTCTATTTGCAGTGCCGTTTACTTGTGATAATCCAATCACGCCGCCACCTGCGCCACCTGTACCTAGTGTATTGACAGAATAACTAAGTGTGACTCCTGAACCTCCAGCAGGTTGTGATGTGCTAGTACCAGAACCTCCTACACCGCCTGCACCCCCACCACCACCTCCAAACTTCCCGCCGGTTGAAGCACCTGTGCCGCCAGCAAATGCAGATCCTCCGGATGCTCCTCCGTTGCCACCATTCGTGGAACTAGGAGGACCGGCGCCGCCCGATCCCCCAGCAGCAGATATCGTGTTTAATTCAGCCCCGGATATAGAGCTAAGACCTCCTGCTGTACCTGCAGAGCTTGTTGTAGAAGAACCACCTGCGCCGCCGCTACCTACTGTTACAGTGTATGTAATCCCTGCTTTAATCTCAGGAGAAGATGATACTGCTTGGCCAGCACCGCCTCCTCCACCCCCAGGAGATTTAGTGCCCGGGATTGTGGTAGTGACACCCCCGGCAGTTATGTTATTAACAACCGTAATAGTCAGAGCAAATCCTGTTGGAGCTCCGCCGCCATCAACAACGTAACATCTTAAAACACGATTTCCTCCAGTGACATTAATATTATATAATGCGCCGTCAGCATTAAAAATATTGCCACCACCAGTTATAACCTGAACACCGTCTATTTGTATGAATCCGGTATCATCGCCTCCATATGCAAATCTATATAATCCTGTTCCTGGAAAATTTACTGTAATGTTAAGATCTATAGATTGACCTGGGCCGCCGCCACCTGGAATCCAAACAGCCCATGCGTTCATAAACGCTCCCCACCACCTATGGGTTGCTGCAACCAAAGATGCAGTACCCACCAATGATCTTGAATTAAAGATCTGTGTTCCTGCAGCTGCAACTACAACCACAGGTGATGTAGTCGTCGAATCCGATGTTGGTACGATAGTTGAACCTCCACCCCCGCCACCCCCTCCGCCAATGACGCTCACGAGGGCTTGAATTGCAGACCTTATATCATAATTATATCCGGCAAGGAGGTTAAAGATTGACATGTGTTATTTCGACAACTTCTTCAAATGGAGGATTAGGGTCTGTGAATTGGCCTGTCGCAGGGTCGTAAATCCAATCAAAACTAACAGGAGAATCATCTGGTAAACCAACAAGGGTCGTGCCTTCAGGAGCAGGATCGACAAACGGATCAGCCATGATTAGATTAACAACTGCGTTGTCTGAGTTTTGAACTACTGCACATCTCATTATGAATACTCCGAGATAATAATAACACCGTTGGTTCCATTTCCGCCGGGGTTGTTCTGTGATGCCCCACCACCAGCACCAAAACCTGTTCCTGCGCTTCCGGGAGGGCCGCCAACCCCATACATTGAGCTTCCGCCAAAACTGATACCGGTTCCGGTTCCAATACTTCTCCCACCCACAACATTTAAGTCGCCGTTTGTTGCTGAGCCACCTGTTACAGTAATTGATGAATTTTCTCCGTTATTACCTCCACCTGCTGTTACTGTAGTTGCGCCAACCGTAAAAGTTGAACTGCCACCCGCAGCGCCTGCGCCGGTCCCAGAAGCCCTCCCCGCCCCTCCCTGGCCAATAGCATAGCTGTAGGATGTTGACGCAGTTACTGTAAAATATTTTTTTACATACGCACCGCCCCCGCCTCCTGATACAATGGCTGTACTACTAGATCCAGCACCGCCACCTCCACCAACTGCCTCAACAATAATTGCCGTGCAACCTGCTGGTGTTGTGTAAGACGTGCCAGATGTTAGGACTTGTGGAGCGCGGATGAGTCCACCAGACGCAGACGCTGACACCGTAGTCCAAGATGGAGCCGCTGACGCACCACCTGATGTTAATACCTGACCAGATGTTCCGTAGTTTGCACCGCCAATGCCAATTTGCCCTGCTGATGCTATGCGGAGACGTTCTGCTGCAGAAGTGTATGCATCGTTTACAGTTTCAATACTAAGATGGCCTGATGGATGCGTTCCAAGACGCCACGTTTTTAAATCTGTTCCAGCATTGCCATTATAGCTTTGAATGTATGGGATTATACCGTCTCCTGCTACTGATCTAGCTGCAATCCCTACTCTTGATACAAACAATGCGTTTCCAAGAGTGCTAGTCGTTCCGACTAAAACATTGCCTCCAGAGTCGATACGCATAGCCTCAGTGCCACCCTCAGCAAAGGCAATCGTATCAGCCGCAGGGAAGAACATACCCGTGTTGGTGTCAGCTGCAGGTGCAATTGATGGTGCTGCAGCAGATCCTGCAGATATTGTTCCGAATGATCCAGCTGGACCTACAGGACCTTGAAGTGTGCCGGATGCTGTTACGCTGACGCCGACTCCTGTCAATACAGCAGTAGTAGTATTAACAAAAATAACAGAACATATTCCTCTGCTATTTAAAGTAAAGCTTCCAGCAACGCTAGTAGATGCATTATATAATGTCAATCCTGCTGCTTGGATGATATTGATGACTGCGCTGCTATTATTAAATATCGATACCGTACTACCAGATGCAAAGACACTGGCCGGAATGTTGATAGATCCTGTAGCACTTATTACTTTGCCAAGATCATCGACAACAAGAGTATATGTAGATGTTTGTGGATTGATGGGTAATGTTTTTAATTCTAAGAAACTAGCATTAAGATCTGTCGCATTTAAAACTTCACCCTGTACGTATGTTTTTCCCATTTTAATACCTTACTTTGAAGCCCCAGTCACCGAAGCTGTTGCAATTATCGATGCTCCACAACCACATACGCTCGTATCTATAGCAACAAGATTGCCCTCACAAGAGAATCTACTGGCACCAGTTACTATGGGAGTTATACCATGACCTGGAATAGGACACGAATGCAGATCACCCACTCTAGCAACAAGCTGTCCTTCTGCATTTGTCACAGAAGCAGAAGTGACGATGACTCCTCCGTGGTCGCTGGGATCTCCCAATCTTGCTACTTTAAATACAGTACCCATTGAGTATTTATCCTAAAATAAGCGGTGTATCTGAAGTGCCCAAAAATAGCGGGCCATCAAGCGTTCCACCAATTACTACTGCAGAATCTGATAATGCAAACAACGGCGACACTGCCCAGTTATCATTGGCAGTACCGCTAGTAGTTGCTGCTTGGTTCATATTATATCTGAGATATATAGTAGAGTCTTTAATCGCATCAGGTATCGTTATGTCATTAACATACCATTGATTATCTCCGGTTACAGATGCAGGAGTTATCTCTGAGAATGTAGTCCAGGTTGATCCGTCTGCAGAATATTGAACAAGAAAAGATTCGGTGACTATTGTTCCATCAGTCTCTGCCTGAGAAGTATCAGGAATATCACCCCATTGTCCTGATACATTATTTCCTTTATTTAAATAAAATCTCAGTCCTGTATATCCTCTGAGGCTGACCTTGTCTTTTGTTCTGAACCATCGTACTCTATCAGCATTGATGCTTCCATTTCTTCCTAGTATTCCTATTCTGATATCTGCACGATTAAATCCTTCGATTTTGCAAGGAGACATATAAGGATTAACTAGTGGCATGATTACTTGTGGTGCTAATGGTGATATTATTATATTATCAACTATTCCTGCTGCAGTTGATCCCACATTGGTTATTGTTCCTGCTAAACTAGAATTATCGATATTCGTATAATTCTGACATGTTAGCAAAACAGTATTATCGACTGCGGTCAAAGCAAGCGGACCGGGTGTGTGGCCGCTGAAAGCAACCTCATTAGCAGCGACTGCTGTACGATATAATGATCTGCCGCTGACAATACGCACATTGGTCACATACCCATTAAAAAATTCAATATAAGATGCGCTGTTTCTTCTCGCACCTATCGTCAGTGTATCCGCAGTCTGTAGAGTGATTGCTTGAGTAGCTGCCGCTTTAAATATTCCATTTACAAACAAAGCAAATATTTTGCCAGTCCTAGAAGCAACCACATGATACCATGTTCCTGTTGTCAATCCACCAGCAGTGAGTGATACTGCAAGTGCCGTTCCAGCAGTGCTACAATTGAATTGTATCGCATTCCCGCCGCCACAAACAATCTCCCATTGTGCCGCAGCACCTGTAGCATTGTTCCAGGAATTGATCACCCTGCCTGCTGTCTGTGCAGAAGACATATTTAACCACAATTCTATAGTGAAATCATCTGCACCGAAATTGAATTTAGAATCGTATCCTACAGTGAAATACTGAGAAGTGCCGTTAAAATATTGAGATATCCCGTTTGCAATGTCTGAAGGAAACGATACTTGAGTGGCATCACCTGCGATGTATGAATCCGGATCATTGAAGTTCAATAATGCTGATACACCCACAGGTATAGCATTGAGCGAAGATACAGCCCAGTTGTCAGCAGGATTATCGTTTGGATTGCTTTGTATTTGAAATAATCTCAGATATACTTCTTGTATTTTAGCATCTGCAGGAATCAATGCAGTCTGCAGATACCATTCATTAGGATTGATTATGTCTGCCGGCAATATCTCTTTTATATCATTCCAGAATATGCCATCTTTAGAATATTGGAGAAATAAAGATTCATTGACAGTAGTAGTCCCATATCTTCCGGGAGCAGTATGCCATATGTCAACGTTATTTGAATCTAATATCTGAGCAGCAACTCCCATGGGACCAGTTACGTTAGTCAATGAGATTGTTATCAGATGATAACCTTGCGAAAGCATCTGAGATGCGCTAGCAAAAGATGTATAATTTGTAGCGACTGAACCTGATAATGTCAATAAAGCAGTGGCATTACTATCGATAGTGAGAGTCCCGCTATTGTCAGCAGCAAATTTAAAAGTATATGTGGCGTTTCCTGGGCCAGGAAAATAAACTAATGTCCTCAGTACAGTTGTTATCCCATCACCCGCATTGCTGGGTTGTATCCCATAATTTTGCAGGATCGGAGTGTGTGTAGGATAAGGTCCGAACTTGCTCCATGTGAATGTCGTATCAGCATCCGGCTCATCACCCCATGTATCATCACTTGCTCTATTAACAAAAAATTGGAGAGTATTATAAGGAGTTAATTTAAATTTGCTCGTAGAAGTAAATACTCGGGAACCCGTACCTGTTATATTAGGAACAGCACCAAACACACCGACTTTTGTTGTCGGTGTGTTTAATAGGTCTGCGATAGGAATCGTTCTCGAAGGTGTGGTTGATGCTCCAGAAAGATAATCAACCAGGTAAGGTAGATTTAGACTCTCAGATGGTAGTATGACCTGTGCTGCAGCACCTGCTGTAAACGTGCTAGAATCTGCAAGATCTATTATCTTCTTTACCATTACGACTCATTCTCAAGCACCAAGGATGTGTTTAAACTCATTGGTATGTTTAATCCTGTCATCAAGGCCGATAGTACCGCCATTGATCCTCTTTGTCACTGCTGTCACATCGTCCTTGTCTGCTAGAGCATTCAGGCCGTTCTTGTTCCAGAACCATGCGGCTGATTCTACAGCACCTTCGGGTGTAGATAGATAAGCCACTGCCTCATCGATAGTTATTCCGGAATCAGTAGCAAACCCATTATAGTTGCTCTTGCCTGTCAGCTGGATCAGTCCACGACCCCTGAACTTGTATCCTTCGCCTGATGCTGTATCGCCATTACCCATGCGAGAAGCGTATACGACATTTGCGATCTTCTCTGGTTGACGATGATATGCTTGTGCATCACGTCCTGCTTTGATGAAATATTTTGGAAAGATCTTATTCAATCCGTCTGCAGAATAGTTTAGGTTCTCTTCGATCAATCTGAACCCGCCAGATTCATGTGCGGTCTGAGCAAGGAAATGTGATAGGCGTAATGGAGATGACAACCCATATTTTTCTGCGAGCGTGGACATGCTAGCGATCAAGGCCTTGACTACATCTGGCTTAGAAGTCGGATAATTTTTCTTTACTTGTTCTTCAGTTAACATGTTATGCTCCTTAGATTACATTTTCATTGTACATGATGAAAGCAAAATTCACGGTTGGTGGCGTATAAGAATAACTTTGCGATGCTTTAACGTTGACCACATTAGCGCTGTCGGTAGGATTGTATTTAAATTCATCTGCTGCAGCAATCGTATGTGTATGATTTAACACATCTTCAAAAGAATGCGTTCCGATGTCTATGGGAGTTCCTGTGTCGATAATAGTTCCCGTCAATGGTCCTGCATGAGAATGATTGCCATTTGCTTCCATCACTATCGAAGATATAGTCATCGTATTAGAAGAGTTGTATACTACGTTATGATATGTGTTTGATGCATCAAAGTTGGCATAGATATAATATCCCCTCAGATCAGGTGTCCCATCTGTTCCATCACAAAAATGCCAGTACAGAGGGATATTATATGAATTCGAACCTGTGCCATTAAATCCTGCAGTATCTCTATTGATAGAGTATCCTATAATGACACCGTTTGCTATGGGTGTCTGATCGCTCGTGGTGATCCAGGCTCTCAATATCTTTGATCTAAGCGCCACATTGGCAGTATAGGTTATCTTGTGAGAATGTGATCCTGCAGGAACAAGATTATATCCTTTTTGTCCGATCTTTGAGGATCTCTTTCTAACTGTGACAGGATATGAATTATGATCATGGTTGGCAACAGTATTTGAAGATATCACCATGATTAAAGAATTGGATAGTCCTAGCACACCATCATTGGAATCTTTAGCAATTAATGGCAATATTTTCCCATTAGCCGAGTAAATATGACTGGCGTCATCTTGTGTATAGTATGCAGCATTTGCACCTGTGATTGTGTTAGCAAACACGATGATGTTCTTGGGAAGATAATTTAATTTGGTGTCATTATATCCTGGAATATTCGTAGAAAGCGTAGGATCTCTCAATATAGGATCCACTGCAATGGCATTGATGCCGTCATATACACCCTCACCGTTTAATTCGCCGAAGTTTAAATTTCTAAAAGCATCTGCCAATTTAACAACATCGTGAGCATGAGTATTGTCGCCTGACTGATCTATGTATGTTGCGGTTGCGCTGCTGCTGGGAGCATCTCCAGGACCAATCGATAATATAGGATATACTGCTGATCTGTTTAGAGTCGATAATCCATGTGTAAATGAATCAAATAGCGTAGTCGCAGTGTTGGGCATGCTTATCGTAGGAACCACACACGATCCTGTAGCTGTTTGCCAGTTGGCATCCAATGATACACAAGCAATCATGGGATTGCTCTGGAGCTGATTGAACGTCCCGTTGGCATTATAAAATATGGCTGACGGATAGTATATCTCAGAATACTGCCTGTAATAATTGAGGTTCAGCGTACCAGAATATGTGTTAGCAAAATCTGAATCCTTGCCATACCAGAACAAAACAGAATAAAATGGCACATAAGGAAGATTTCCTTTTTGTGCATTGATCTGTCCGTCAGTTCTTAATCTTGAAATACCAGATACAGGCATAATTTACGATTCCATTAAGTAGTAGGGAAGCCTTTTGCTGATATAACACCAAACCAACTAGTACCCGCATCGAACGTCATTAGTGTGATAAAATCCGTATAGTTTGCTTCTGTAGAAAGCGTAGGTCCGTCCGGAGAATAGATTCCTTCTCCTCGAGGCCAGTAAATCGTCTGGTTGGACCAATCTACAGTTCTGCTGCCTGTGGCATCTTGTTTTAATGCCAGCGTGACGGTATGTGATTGACCAGAGACCAGACCATCTGTCAATAAAACAATATCTACTATAGCCTGATTTAAAGTAACAGTGGCAAGATTACCGCTCTCAAGAGATAATAATTGCTGTGTTCCAGAATTACCTATGACATTTATCTTCTCGCTATAATGCTGTAATGCAGGAGCATATACTGTATTGCTACTGAAGTTTACTGTGGTTCCGAAAGCATTAGTCACATAAGTATTTGAATCAAAATACAAGCCCGTACCAGCACTATTAACTCTTACGAAGCGATTGGATTGTCCTGAGTAACTTGCCGGTACATCTGTAAGATTAACGAAGGCCAATGTTCCTGTTGTTCCTACAGATCCTTGATAACCCGTAGCGCCCAATGATCCCTGATATCCTTCAGATCCCTGGTATCCTTCTGATCCTCTATATCCTTCAGAACCTCTGTATCCTTCAGATCCCTGATATCCTGTAGAACCAAAGTAACCTGTAGAACCAAAGTAACCCAAAGATCCCTGATAGCCTTCTGAACCCTGATAACCTACTGAACCCTGATATCCCGTGGATCCTAACGATCCCTGATATCCTTCAGATCCCTGATAGCCTGTGGAACCAAAATAACCTGCAGATCCTCGATAACCAACATCACCCAATGAGCCAGTATATCCGGTTGCTCCTTGAAATCCATCAATTCCTTGAGATCCCTGAAATCCATTAGATCCCTGATAACCCGTGGCTCCAACAGATCCCTGATATCCGGTTGATCCTGTGAATCCCACGATCTCGATATCACCAGAACTAAGTCCAAGAAGATCTTGTATGCTGTCATTGGCCCAATACGGTATACCGTTCTCATTAATTACTAAAAATGATCCAGTATCTGACACACCGCCAGTGGTATTTGCGGTATCGATCTGTGAAGGGAAAATCTTGGTTGCCATACTCTATATCCTAATTATTGTAATTCTATTGTATTTATATGTTTGGTTTATGATGGTGACAGCGTTATGTTTAGGATAAATAAATTTTACCTGCAGTCGCTGTATTTCCTGCAGTTCCTCTTCTAGAATCACCAGAATTTCCTGGCGTAGTCGAACTTCCAGTATATAAAGCAGCATTAGTTGCTAATGAAGGAGAGTAATATCCCGAACCACCACCACCTCCGCCGCCTGCTTGAGTAACGCTATCGCCGCCACCACCGCCACCAAAGTAACCGCCGCCACCGCCACCACCACCGAAGTCCGCGCCACTCAATCCTCCGTATCCTCCACTACCAAAACCTGATCCTCCTATAGCGGAGGGACTTGCAGTACCGTTGCCTCCATTACGTCCGGATCCGGGGCTTCCGTCTCTTGGAGTACCTTGCGCTCCTGGTGCGGATTGCGTTCCTGGCTGCCCATTAACAGCTTGGGTTGTGGTTTGTCCTTCTGTTCCGCCTCCAGCACCTAAGAATCCGGTCGAAGGACCGCCTCCGCCTCCTCCACCGCCAGCAACTAGAATCGGAACTGTTCCTGATGTTGTTTGTATTCCGGTTGCACCACCTCCGCCACCGCCTTTTCGAGAGCCACCAGCTCCGCCTCCTCCGCCAACTATTAAATCGTATGAAACACCTGAATTAAATAAAATGGTTCCTGTCGCACAACCACCAGCAGCACCAGAAGCAGAAGAAGATCCTCCGCCTGCTCCCCACATGACTACGTTTGCAGAAAATGTTGATGCGGGAACTATTACATACGTATTAGCAGTGGTCAGATCTAATGGACCATCCAGCGCCAAATTCCATACACTCTTACCTGATACTGCAGGAGATATAGAAAATACTTTATTTAAGATATTAGCATTGAAAGATATCAATCCAGAACTTGTAAATTTAAATATACGATTGCCAGAAACTTCAGAATAAACAAATGCTTCTGCAGAAGCTGCTGATGCGTTTGCATAACTAGTAGAATATGATATTATAACAACACCTGAGCCGCCAGCACCACCTAGAGCACCTCCGCTTTGACCACCTGCGCCGCCTCCTCCCCCACCAGTATTTACAGTCCCCGCAGTGCCAACACCTCCAGCTTGATTTTTACCCGCTCCGCCGCCTCCGGCTCCGCCTGCTCCACCAGTACCACTATACGCTCCTCCTCCGCCACCTCCAGCATATGCTGTGTTTGATCCAGAAATGCTCGTATATATTCCATCACCGCCAGCTCCGCCTGTTGATGCTGCAGTTGCACCTCCATTCGCTGATGCACCGCCGCCCCCGCCAGAATTGTTTGGAACAGTAGCACCTGCAGGATTTCCGCCACGATTTCCTTGGCCTGCTGTTCCTGCGCCACCCGTGCCTCCTCCTGAACCATCAGCAGTACCTCCGCCTCCAGAACCTCCGGCTACGCCAGTCCACGGCCCGCTCGGAGCTCCTCGAGCTCCGCCTCCTCCGCCAACTGCGGAAATACTTAATGCTGTAAATGTAGAATTGGTTCCTGAAGTACCATCAAGCCCAAGTCCTCCGCCAGCACCGCCACCACCTACAGTTATAGTATAAACACCAGTATTTACAGCAAGACTAGTTCCATAAAGACCTCTTCCTGCACCCGATAGATATCCGCCGGCACCACCACCACCACCGCCTTTATCTGCACCTGAATTGCCGCCGGCACCTCCTCCTCCTGCAACAATGATATAATCAACAGCATCAGTACTACCGCGAAAAGGAGCAGGAATAGTCGGGAGATATCCTGATCTAGAAAACTGTGACGATTTCCCGCTCACAAGATTTGTAGAAACATTGCGTTTAGAACTTCTTGAAGTTCTTCCGAGGATCTTAATAGCCATCTAGATTCCTATTAAGTGATCTCAGTTCCGAATAATGTGAAGCTGACAGTAGAGCTATTAGCATATATAGAAACCACATCTGTTGCACCTAATGTCATTCCGAGCGTCAATGCGATAGTATCATTGGAAGGGACGAGCGTATCATAGCTGATGTAATGCTTGGGATCGATTGCTGAATTTGCAGGTCTTACAGCAATCCTATAGGTAGCATTCGATGTTGCCTGATTGCATATCGTTAAGCTAGAAACGATGGTGTTCGTGCTGGCTGGTGTCGTATACAGAGTCGTCAATGTCGCTATCGTAGGATTTGATTGTCCTAGTACCTTATAAGATATTGGCATTTAATTTGCATCCCATGTTTGTGTATTCTCATTCCAGATATAATAATTATCATCATTTGGATACGGAACAGGAGGATCCCAATCGAATGTCGTAACATTCAAGGTCCAGCTATTGTACGGTTTAGGAGCGATGAATACATTATACTGTTCGTTATAGCTGTATCCTATACCCGCATATCTCTTTCTGATATTACCATTATAGCTAGTCTGCACCCAGCGACCACCCAGCAACTTATTGCAGAATGCCACACCGATAGCTTCTGCCTCATTGCCATCTTGATCTTTACAATCAGCATCGCTGACCACGATCACTTGAGTGATTGTATTATTATCATCTAATTTTGCAAAATGTGCCATTATTTTCTCCTATTACATACCAATGATAACAAATGGATGCACCATGAAAGGTGCATCTGCCCATGTATTGTTAGCACTAGAACCATTGGACATCAGTAGCTGACCCGCGATGCCCGTGCTTGAATTTACTGTTATATTTTTGACCGTCACAGTATTTGAGGTGATATTATTCGCATTTATCGTATCTGCATTCATAATACTAAAAGTGGATAACCCGCTTATAGTGAACGTACCTGACATCGTTACAGGTCCATTGAATGTAGCAGATCCTGCAAAAGATGTCGTATTTGAAAATACTGCTGTATTAGTAGTGACAGTATTAGAGAATGTCACTGTTCCCCCTGCTACGAGAGCAGCAAAGTCCAGCATGTTCGTGCTAAGTTTAGTTAGTGCCATTCTCTTTTACCTCAGTAAGCGGTTGCTTCGTCCCATTCAACAGTAACAACAAGAGAAGCTGTTCCTGCACCAGTCGTGCCTCCGATAAATGCAGCATCGTTCTTGATTCTGAATCCTTCATCAGCGGCAAGCGTGAGGGGATAACCAGAAGCATTTCCTTGATCTATGAATCCAGGTGATGCTGAATTATAGGCAGTGAAGAAATCTCTAAGACCAGCAGCAGGGAATGTTGTCACAGATGCTGCAGCACCGCCAAGAATGACTTGGGCAAAAGCTGTAGTATCTTCTGTTGTTGCTGTATCACCAGTAATACCTGTACCAGATGCATATATTACAGCTGATGCTTCAGATGTTGGCATACTAGTTCTTTTTTTACCTGTAATAGAAATAGTGCCACCGACGCCGTATGACGTGCCGCCACCAGTCCCTTGTGTGAATGAAGTTGGCACACGATATAGAGAAAATGACGGTCGTGCTGTTGTAGTGAATCCTGTAGTAATGATCTGAATACCTATCTGTACTGATTTTATCAGACATAGGCCACTACCAGAATTTTTAAATGTAAACAAAATACCATTTGAAGATGTAACAGCAGAGAATGTTACTGTATTTGCAAGAGTAGTATGGGGTGTTCCTGTAATAAAAGAAGCACGATAAGATCCTGTCACTTGATTTGGGCGAAGGGTTGCTCTCATAGCTGCTGGTGTTCTATCAACAACTACGAGATCATTTGTTACACCTGATTGAATATAACCCATCTTGTTATTTCCTTTTCAATTTGAGTTAAAATCAATATGCGGCTGCTTCTTCCCACTCAACCGTGACAACCAAGTTGCCTGAACCAGTTGCAGCAAATGCTGTATCGTTCTTGATACGGAAACCTTCGTTCTGTGCAAGCACAAGAGGATATGCGGAAGCATTGTACGGACCGATGAAGTCACGAAGGCCATCGACAGGGGTTGTCGTGATGGTTGCAGGAAGAGTGAGTAGGATGTGACCATAAGCAACTGTGTCTTCCGCACCGACTGTATCGCCAGTCACGACAGTAGTTGTCGAGATCACAGCAGAAGCAACGGGTGTCGCCAGTGAAGTCCTCTTCTTGTTGACTGAGAATGTAGTCAATGTACCGTTGGTCGTGCCTTGTGTGAATGATGTGCGAACGATATAGAGACCCATACGCATCGAACCTGCAGTATATGCAGTAGTAACCTGCTCACCAATTTGAACAGAACGCACGATACAAACGCCAGTACCTGCATACTTAAACGTATAAAGAACGCCAGCTGCAGTAGAAGCAGCAATGGTGCCGGAAACGAGTGAAGCACGATAAGAACCTGTGATCTCGTTCGGACGAAGGTTGACACGAGCAGCACTTAGTGTTGGATCGATTGTTAATGTTGCAGTAGATGCACCTGATTGTAGAACAGCCATTTTATTTTCTCCTTATGAAAGAATGTAATTAAAGATACGAGTATTAGCAATTGGTCCTGGTGTGCCTTCGATATAGTAATTGATCGTGCCATTAGTAGAAACATAAGCAGCACAATTAAAATTATCGAATTCTAGTTCATCACCATAGAATATAGTAGAAGTGGTTCCGTCAGTATTTGCAGCAGATGCAAACATCGATACGATAGATCTGTACGTGCTATTGACAACTGCTTTAGAATCAGATATCGTGCCAGCTATCGTATAGACATCATTGGTTCCAAAATCCACAATGATTGATTTCTGCGCCCTCTGCATCGGATACCCGCCAGCAGTCACGCCATCCTGTACATGCACGACTTCTGTATCTGTATTGACTACTAGCTCACCCACAGCACCTGTAAATGCTGAAACTGATGCTGTATTACCTCTTCTAAATTGGACGACCGTTGCCATCAAATACTCCTCAAGCGTTTAAATCTAATGTAGCAGAACCGACGAAAGGTGTGGTAGAACAATCATATGTATAAGCATATAACGATTCAGTACCCAGCGTGTTTGTGAAATCTGTAGTGAGCGATCCTAGATCACCATATGGGAAAGCTAATGCAATATTTCCTACCGATACCCAACCACCTCCAGCAGTGCTAGAGATATATGTCTCAAAGACAGCCAGGGTTGAATTGTAACGGAACTGTCCGGCTGAATAAGCTGTCACACGATCTGCGGATGTACCTACAGCAGTGACGAACGAATTACCAACAACATGAAGGCCATTCTTGACCTTAAAATCTGCTTGCGTAGCCATCTTTCCCTTTCCAGATGCTTACTATGTAATGTATTTATATATTATTTATCTATCAGGAAATGCTCTATCGGGTACTGTGAAGTTTCCTGTATATCTTGCTATGCCAGGTGTTATTCGTATCTCATCGAGACATCCATTGAACGGTTCTACATAAGATGCACCAGATCTTCTTGCAGCTATAGTTACTGTATCTGGTACCTGTAATGTATATGCGCTAGGTTGAGTATTTGATCCTGCAGATGCACCGTTGACATAAAAAGTGAACACGCTATTAGCTCTCACAAGTGCAAGGTGATACCAATTATTTCGTTGAGGTGTTCCGTAAGTGCCGTGCCATGAGGTAGTTGAAACTAAAGTGGCGTTTGCAGCTGTTCCTGCAGAACTAAATTGAGCACCGAATGTATTTCCGTTTTGCCAATACATTTCCCATGATGCATAGCTTGTAGTACCTGTATTCCAGGCATTGATGATTCTTCCTACCGAGTCGTTTCCTGCAGGATATGCCCAGCACTCTACAGTAAAATCTCTATTAGCCATATGATGATTATTGACGTTATATGGTATCTGTATATAATCCGAAGTGCCGCCGAATAATATAGATCCTGTATTGAATTTTTTGATAGCAGTGCTTATTCTTGTATTGTAAAATACTTGAGCATTATTTTTTCCTGTGACATCTTTTATGCCGATCTCTTTAGCTTTCAATAAGAATTGAGTGCCCTCGATGGGTTGTAATGGCCCTGCAGGTGGAGTGAAACTGCCCGTACCATATACAGGATTTCCTGTAGTTATTCTCACGTCTGACAGATATCCTGCCATAGGAAGAGTTAGAGTAGAGAACTGAATGCCTGTGGCGAGCGGACTAACCTGTGTATAGTCTGTATTATCTGGAGTAACAGTTGTTTCTAGTACCCCATTGACATACATTCTTAATACATAGTTGTTTCTGGATAAAGCAACATGATACCATTGGCCAATGACAGGGGTTGTTGTCGATGATACACGAATTGTGCCTGCAATTTGCCAGACAAAAAATCCAGTACTAGTCTTATAATATAATTGCCATCCTACGCTAGATGCCCATGATTCTACCATTAATCTATCACTGCCTAAAGTCTCAAAATATACCCAGGTTTCTACACAAAAATCTCTGAGTCCAAATTGTGTAGCATTCTGATACTTGCCATCTCGCATGATCAGATATCTAGTGGCTGCATTGTTATATACGCTGCTACCTAAATTTGATGGCGCTGAATATGATTTAACAAATGGACTAAATGGCCGGACAGTAACATCACCCACTCTTGTCAGAGTTAGATTGTTTGTAGAATTATCTTTAACATAAGGATTTTGTAGAGTAAGCAATGTCGTATTTGTTATTGCCTCAAATTTTCTGACAGGCGGAGTAAAATTAACAGTATAGACAGCAGTTCCTTTTACCACTCTAACATTAGAGATGAAACCAGCAAAATATCCTGTAGCAAAAGATCTTGAATCTCCTACCTGTCCTATAACTATATCTTGTGCGACCGAACCATAGTCATTTGCATCAGTATAGGTTGAACCTGCTTGTACTCCATTTACATAAAGTTTGGTTGATCCTGACGATCTTACCAATGCTATATGATACCATGTATTGAGAGAAGCAAGAGTGGTTGTAATTTGATTAGCGTTACTAACCATGTAAGCTAACGTTCCACTAGCTACAAATAATCTTGGTTTTACTTGACTTGCTGCACCAACTTGTCTGAAATCTATAAAAGTACCATTATCATTGGTCCATGCTGTTGGATGTATCCAACATTCTACTGTAAAATCTCCTGTACCTAAAGCAAATCCTGCATTACTAGCAACAGTTAAATAATCTCCTGAACCATCAAAATAACCGCTGTATCCCGTCTGACTGTACGGTGAGAATGTTCCTTGTCCAAGAAAACCTACAGTCGTTACAGGGATCTTGTTCTGACTAACATCTATGTATGGCTGGCCGGATCCGCTTCCTGTGCTTCCATCGCTCGTATTGATATCCATTGCACCAGAAGAAGTTCCGCCGGGAGGAAACGCTGATGATTGGTTGTATAAGAACGGCGAGAATGTCGGAAAAGCTTGTACGCCACCATTTACTGTGATTGTGGTACCCAAAGCAGAATCTGCGGGACTTCCTATAGTTTTAGCTTTTAACAATAATACTGTATTAGTGATGACATTTAAAGGTTCTGTAGGAGGTGTAAAATCAGCAGTATAAACAGCAGAACCATTTACAACACGAACATTAGACATGTAACCCGTAAATTTACTAGATCCATTACCATTAGCGCCAACATTTAATGTTGTCGCTTCATTGACTAACGTAATTGCAGCTGTATATACACCTGCAGAAACTCCATTTATATAACGTGTAAAATTATTTCCGCTTCTAACATATGCAACATGATTCCATTGGTTAAAGTTAACTGTTAATGTGGACTCTGAGTTATCTGACCAATTAACACCTGCTGTTGTAGCAACAAGCGTTCTAATAGTACCTGTAGTAGACATTCTTATATCAAATGAACCTACAACAGATCCGGTTGCTACTTTGTTAATAAGAATTTGCTCAGCAGCTGTAGATGTTGGATATATCCACAGCTCTATCGTAAAAGCGTTTGACCCCAATTCGAAATTAGCACTATCAGGTGCAGTTAAATAACTGGTGCTACCATTAAAAAAATAACCGCCACCACCTGCATAATCTATCCTAGGATAATTGGCAGCATCGATGTTTTCACCATGCAATAACATCGAAGTGTTTTTAAAATATGTATCTACTGGCTCGTACTTTGGGTTTGATCTTTTTGTGACAAACATCAGTATGCCATTCCACCCAGCATTCCATACCAGGTTGATCCGTCAGAGACAAAAGATACAAGATCTTTCTTGCTAGCTGTTGCGGTCAATGTCGGAGTTATTCCTTCAGGCCATGTCACGCCATTCCATGTGACAGCATATCCGCCAGTTCCTGAACTGATGATCATCGTAAAGCTCTTGCCAGCAGAGACAGCTGGCATCGAGATAGTCGTCGTAGCATCCAATGTGATCAGTTGCATGGACCCGTTATTGAGATCTACTGTATAAGTAGCACCGATAGCAGTATTCGTATATGATTGTTCTTTATAATTCAAGAATGTCGTGTTGGAAATATAGGAATTGTTTATGTTTGCAACCGATATAGTATTAGAGAATGTGACGGCATTAGCAAATGTCACCGTGCTATTATATGTCGCAGTCCCGTTATATGTTGATGTATTATTGAATGTTATAGCGTTGCTCACAGCAATCGTGCTGTAGTTCAATAGCGTACTGAATGAGCTCCAGCTTACGTTTGTCGTGCTGCCGCCGGATATCAGCAACTGACCTGCTGTGCCTTGGCTGTTATTAGCAAGTATGTATGTGAGATTTGAATTTCCCGTGACATTGAGATTGACTGTATTGGTCGATGCAGCAGTCGCAAACCCGTTAGATACAGTATTAGCAAAAGATACATTCTTTGCAGATGTCGATGTTACAATAGTTCCTAGCGATGCAAGATTCCTTGAATTTGACATTTTAGATACCCACCGCTACTCTGTAAATCTTGACATTATTATTGGGATTGGTTGGCGTTCCCATCACGAACAAGCTAGAACCAGAAACGCTGGCATCAAAAGACATCAGAGAATAGCTTGAATACACAGCTCCGTATTCTGTGATGAAAGCAGTCGTCCCGTCATGCAACACCAATAGTTCGCATAGATGATATAGATTGTTTGATGTATCTGTGATCTGCATCATGTATTTTGCTGATCTGTACAATGATATATCAAGAACATCCAGAGATGCCTGATTGGTCGATGTTGTCGTGACCAGACCTACCGTCTCAAATATCACAGATCCTATAGTAACAGATGGGACGGATGCTATCGATATTGAAGGAGCAGTTATCACAGCAGAAGAATATGCTGTTATTTCTACGACATCATCAAGATACAATGCTGATGTAAATGTGATAGAGCTTCCGTTTGCGGCTGTATAATCGACACCCGAAACTTGTTTGACACCGTTGATGAATACAGAGAGAGAACCCACAGTATAAGATAGAGTAGCCGCATTGTTATCAGCACCTGAAACGACTGTCTGTGCAGCAGCGGCAGTGAAGTAATAGTTCGTGAAAGATGTAGGTGAGCTATACGTATTGTATGTGCTAGGTGTTCTAACTTCTACCTTGACGCCGTTATCAATCGCAGCTGTAAATGTAAGTGTTGTCCCAGAGATGCTGTAAGCAGATGTTGGAAGCTGACCCAATCCAGAAACAAACACAATCGAGTTATTTGTCGTGCTAGATTGCGATATCGTAAACTGTGTATTAGAACCGTTGCCCGTGAACGTATCTGTAAAATTGGTAACAGATGATGTTGTCGTTCCGCCAGGTGCGACTGTCCATGAGGTGCCACTCCATGTCCATGTCTTATTGTTTAATGAATAGTTTTGTCCAACTGTCGGTGAAGTAGGAAAATTTAAATCAGCCATTTATATGTTTACCATCATGGGTTTTAAGTATTTATACGTTATCTGTCCGGATGTTGTCTTATGGGAGGTGTGAATGCTGCTGTATATCTAGCAAGCCCTTTTGTGATACGTAAATCATCTATGTATCCAGATACGGCAGAGCCGGCGCCAAGACCAATTTGTAAACCACTTTCTACATAGTTAGTAGTTACTGATCCGTTACCTAGTAAAACTCCGTTTTTAAAAATATAAGCTATACCGCTGCTTCTAGTGATTGCATAATGATTCCAAGAGCCAGTAGTTTCCGTAGAAACTGCTGCCAGATCATCTGCTACATTATATCTTGATAAAGCTATCTTATTAGAAATTATATAAATGCTCAATCCTGTTGTTCCTGATGTAACAGTGTGAAGAACATTGCCAGGTATTGTACCGCTCACTGCATTCCAATATGCCCAAAATTCAATAGTAAAGTTACCTGTGCCCATCCTAAAAAAATCATTTGTTGGTGAGCTTAAATAATCCGTTGTTCCATTAAAGAACATGCTGGTTCCGCCAAATTTGCTTACTGTAGAACTAAGTTGAGCTGATCCGACTGTGATTAAATTGTTCTTTTGTGTGCTATCGATAATTCCAGCATTGGTTGAACTGATGAGAAATTGTGTGTTTGGTGGGTATGCAGCAATATAATTTGAATTGGACGTGAATGGGTATAGAGGCAAATAACCAATAGAGCTAGTATTTGAATTATTTCTATTATAATCAAAATATGAAGTTGTATTATACGCTGCATTATATTTGGTAATCTTAAAATCTGACAAATAACCTGAGTAATAAGTCAAGCTAGTATTTCCGTTCGTCGATCTTCTGTATCCTATAGTCAAACCGACAGCACTGTTTCCGGTCGGAAATCCCGTGACTTGATTTAAATTATTGACCTGGCCGGTTGCTGCAAATGCTAATTTTACATAATTCCAGGAATTATATTTTATATACTGGGTGTTTAAAGAATTTATTCGTAAAGCAGGATCTCCTGCATTATAGGTGTCTTTTATGGCCTGTGATGAACCTCCGGATACAGTATTACTTGAAGTATTAGACCATTGAAAATACACCTCCGCCATGTTCTGACCTGAAGAAGTAAACGGCGATATGTACATCAACATGCCGCCGGGTCCTCCGGTATTGCCGACTGCCGAATATGTGTTTGCATATGTATCAAATATCACTTGATTGCCGGTATTTGAAGTGGGGTGTATCCAAAATTCTATTGCAAAAAATTCAGTCGAAAAATAAAAACTGTTTGATGCTGATGTGGTCAAATAATCAGTAGACCCGTTAAAATACACACTGCCGCCATTCCTTGCTTTGGCATATGCGCTAGTGGGTGCAAACGGCACAAAGTTTGTGATTTTTGGAGTGCCACGCACACCAATGCCATTGGTGCCAGGGTACGAATTCGTAACGAGATCTGCATTATGCACATCTTTAAATCGGCTAGAACTACATGCAAGAAGAGACACTCCTCCTGTTCCTGGAGTTTGTTTCCACACATCTCCTCCAATACTGGGATATTGATATTGAGGTAGTGGGACCGTAGAAGGTGTGAAATTGGCGGTGTATAATGCTTTTCTTTTTGTTATTCTTAAATTGGAAATGTATCCGGGAAAAACATTGGTACCGTCTGGTCTTGCTCCTATTGTAGGCGGGTCGGCATTTCCGTTAGCAGAATTAGTAACACCCGTTTGGGTTTCTTTTAGGACGCCATTGATAAAAGTGCGTACTGTTGTGCCTGATCTGCTGATAGCAACGTGAGTCCATGTGTTCAATGATATGGCTAAATCAGCAACATCAGCACTATTAGATGTATATATCTGCCAGACCAAACGGTTATTGGTTCTAATATAGAACGCATAGGCATTAGGATTCGGACTTGCCCAATGCATAAATATCATTTTGTCAGCGCCGTTATCGCTAGTTTGATATATCCATGCTTCTATCGTAAAATCACCGTTGGTATCAGAGGCGCTGCCAGCTCCAAATGACAGTCCCCCGTAAGCTGGCGAGTTTACATCACTTACTGGTGTTACTATTAAATAATCAGTTGTTCCATTAAATAAAACGCTCCAACCTGTAGAAGCATACGGAGAGAATGTACCTTGTGCCGGATTTCCGATTTTAGTGATAGTATTATACCCGCTACTATCTAAAAATACGCTATTATTAGATCCAGTCGTCCCATCACCATGCAACAGTAATACATTGCTGTTAAAGTTGGCATCTCTGGGTTGATTAGCAAAAGGAGCACCGGTTGATTTCGTGACAAACATCAGAAGTTCTGTCCTGCGACAAATCCGAACCAGCTGGATCCGTCACTGATGAATGACAGGATGTCTTTTTTAATCGATGTAGCAGTGGCAACCGGTGCTACACCATCAGAAAACGTGACGCCGTTCCAGGATACGGTATAGCCACCAGAACCTGTGCTGATGATAAGGGTAAAACTCTTACCTGCTGCAGCAGTCGGCATATAGATCGTCGTGCTGCTAGTCAGAGTAAGAAGATGCAAAGTACCTTGATTTAGATCTACAGTATAGCTAGCGCCGAATGAAGTGTTTGAATATGATTGTTCTTTGTAGTTGTTAAAAGTTGTGTTGGCAATATATGTGGAATTGATGTTCGCTACTGATATCGTGTTAGAGAACGTGACGGCATTGGCAAATGTCACAGCATTAGCAAAAGTCGAATTGCGATTAAACAATGTGTTAGCATTGAATGTGTATACTTTCGTTATGGTCTGATCAGTAGAATTGAGACTGAACACATTGGCAACCGAATCCCAATACACATTAGATGCTGCTCCGCCTGATAACAATACTTGTCCAGCAGTCCCTTGGCTGCTATTTGCTAAGATATATGTCGGAGATGTGTTACCAGATACATTTAGATTGACAGTATTAGTTGTCGTAGCAGTTATCGTGTTTATTATCGCATAGTTTGATACGTTTAATATAGGTGTTCTTACGATAGTAGCTGCATTGACTGTGGATACTACCAGGTCACCCAATGACAACGCTCCGGAAACAGTCATGCTTCCAGTAGAAATATTATTGGTGATCGTCAGATCTCTTGCAGCAGCAGTTCCTGTGACGGACAATGATGCACCCGTCAATGAGTATGCAGCAGAGACGGTGTTTGCAGATATCGGACCTGTCAGCGATATAGCATTGAATGATGGTGATGGGTTAGACGCATCGACCCATTGGCTGCTATCTTGATCATCATAATAGATCTTAAGCGTACCTTCTTCAGTACTCCACCAAAGGTTACCATTGGTAAGATTAGATGACGGTGCAGTATTAGAAACAGTGACAGACGCACCGCCACCACCTTCTCCGCCAGCACCTGCAGATCCTGTGTATCCTCTGACACCTTGATCTCCAAAAGAACCTGTATATCCTATATTACCAAATGATCCTGTATAACCGAAATCACCTTGTGATCCTACATAACCCGCACCTGTCGATCCTGTATAACCTAGATCACCGTATGAACCTGTATATCCGAAAGATCCTACATATCCAGTAGATCCTGTATATCCCAATGAGCCGGTGTATCCTGTTACACCAAAAGATCCTGTGTATCCTGTTGCACCAAAAGATCCTGTGTATCCCGTAGAACCTGTATATCCTAGGTCTCCTTTAGATCCTGTAAATCCAACTGAACCATTATAACCAATGACACCATCAGCTCCTCTAGATCCTGTATATCCTAGATCACCTTTTGATCCCGCATATCCAACAGAACCCGTGAATCCTATAGATCCTGTATACCCAACAACACTTGTCCAAAATATTCCACCAGTACTATTTGCTGCTAATAATTGACCTGTATTTCCTGCTGCATTGTTAGCATACAAAAAATTCGTATATATGTTGGATACACTTAAAGTAGTGCCGTCAATAGTAGTTGTAATTGACTGGCCATCATTTACAATAGTATCATTTATTAATGTTGGCGAGCCAGCAGTTGTTATTGTTGTGCCAATACCGCTAGCATCAACAAAAGTATTACCGATCAACGTAAGTATTTTAGTATTGGCAATTGCTGTCAATGGCGAACCTGGAGGAGTAAATCCGTTTATGTCATAAACATTTCCACCTTGATTTGTTACTACTCTAAAGTTAGAAAATACAGCATTGCCTGATAATTTCGTCCAACCACCTGCCCAGGTTCCTGTTGGGGTGCTGCCGTTATAACCACCGATACTATTAAGATTGGTTACTTGGCCATCGATAGCAATATAAGTACTACCATTCCTACCAATATAAGCAAAATGATACCAAATATCATTTTCAAAGGTCCTGTATACTATATCGCCAGCAACTACATGGCCATTGTTCACAACCCGTATCATTGAAGTATTAGCGTTAAGACTTAGTTGGTTGGTACCGCTGGCACCAAACTGAGAGAGACCTGAAGTAGGAAGGGTTTTAAATTTAACAAAAAATTCTACTGTGTATCCGTTAGCTGTAGCGCTGTTTAATGGGACTTCTCCAAAACTTACATTTTTAGGTGTAGTAGCATCAAGTTCTGTTGAGAAAGTAGAAAATATTGTATTTGTTGTAAAATTTAATAATGGTGTCGTGATTGAAGTATCAGTGATGACGGTATTAACTACGCCATTACCGACATATATTTGACCTGTGCTAATAAGATTGTTTACTGATATTGACTGTCCGTTAGTAAAACTGCTCGTAGCTGCAGAACCCGTAAATCCTATAGATCCGGTATATCCTAAGTCACCTTTAGATCCTACAAATCCGGTTGATCCTAAATATCCTGCAGATCCTACAAATCCTGCACCTGCAGAACCAGTGTATCCCAGATCACCCTTAGATCCTACAAATCCGACTGAACCATTATAACCAATGACACCATCAGTACCTCTGGATCCTGTATATCCCGTAGATCCTGTGAATCCTACACCCTGAGATCCTGTATAGCCACCACTACCAGTTTCCCAATAAACAACTGTTCCATTAGACGTAAGAACTTGTCCAACAGAAGAATTGTTAGCGGATATCAGTAGAGGATTAATTTGTCTATAATTTGCCATGTCTATCTTTTGTTTATATCTACTATTATTTATTAGCTAAATGTTATTGTTCCTGAACCTGTAAAGGTGAATATTCGATTTCCGTTTGCTTCGGAATATGTTGGTGATCCTGTAGAAGTCGCATTAGCAAAAGAAGTAGAGTATGAAAGAATTGTTACACCAGATCCGCCTGAACCTCCAAAAGGAGAACCTGAATATCCCCCTCCACCGCCGCCACCTCCTGAATTAATTGCTCCATTAGCGCCACGACCAGTACCAGTGCCTCCAGTAGCAGTTTCTGTCACGCCTCCTAAAGCTCCTCCCCCTGCGGCTGTTACGTTGGGAGTACTTTTACCAGATTGATGAGCTGCTCCGTTGCCTCCACCTGCATAAGCTACACTTGTGCCTGATATTGAACTAAATATACCATTCCCACCTCTAGTAGAATGAGTGCTATTAGCATTTAATGCTGCTTCACCTGCACCGCCACCACCGCCCGCTGTATATGCACCAGATACGCAGTTTCCGCTTCTATTTCCTTGACCAGGAAAGATCGAATGAGGCCGAAAATCAATAAAGGCTCCTCCTTGTCCTCCAGCAGAAGCTTTAAATCCATATATTGATGTATTTCCATAATTTATAGTTTCTCCAAAAAATCCCGACCAACCTCCTCCAAAAGCTATAATGTTATTAAATAAAGAATATTCTCCTCCTCCACCCCTACCATTAGTTCCAGCTCCTCCTGCTCCTACAGTAATTGTATATTGATAATCAGTGTTAGCAATGATATTACCTGATACTACACCACCACCGCCACCGCCGCCCCCTACTGCACCTGAGCCCGCACCTCCGCCACCAACAATTAAATATTCAACGGTGGGAGTAGGAGCAGCAGGAGCAACAACTGCTGCTCCTACTCCCCACGTATTCTCAACTATAGCCTGTGTAACATCATTTAATTTCCACATACCAAACGTAGGAGACGATTCGGTTGCTGATATAATACCACCTCTAAATCTAGGCATTAGGAAATTATCTCGTATGCTGATGTTACAGAAAGATTAGCAGAAGAAGTTATTCTCAACCCATCACCCTCTTCTAGATAGAAAGCAGTATCCTTGCCAGAGACTGCTATAGCAGTATTGGCGGGCAGCGCTATGTTGCTAACAATATAATATGACGTACCTGATCTAAATATTTCAGCGTTTGCTGTTATGCTTGTAGCTGAAAAATTGGTCAGTGTTAATGTATTAACCTTAACCAGCGTATTGCTACTTGTTGCATTAGATACTACATTTGCAGGAGTAGTATTGGATATCATCATCCCCATCTTACCTGAAATTGATGTGGCGCTTAGTATGTTAGGATTAGACATTTATCATATTCTCCGATTAGATATTAAAGACCATAGAAAGCAAATAGGATCTGTTATTAATGACTCCTGTGCCATTTTCTAAATTTCTAATTTCTATTGAACTGTATTGAGGTGCCGCCTGAGACAAAGTCAGAGTCGTACTAGCTATTGTGTAGTCTATATTTGGAATCTGCACTAATCCATCCACTACGATAAGAACATTATTAGAATTGTTTATCGTTTGTAATAATGTGTATGTGGTATTACTTCCATTGGATACGAAGTACTGAGAAGTTGCATTGGCTGTGGATGTATCACCTTTAGAACCAGTATAACCTAGTGATCCGGTGTAACCTAGTGATCCGGTGTAACCTAGTGATCCAATAGATCCTGTAAATCCAACTGAACCATTATAACCAATGACACCATCAGTACCTCTAGATCCTGTATAACCGAGATCTCCTTGAGATCCTGTATAACCTAATGATCCCGTATAACCTGTATCACCTTTAGATCCGGCATATCCAACTGAACCCGTAAATCCTGTGTTGCCAAAAGATCCTGTATACCCAGTCCCGCCGACTGAACCAGTGAATCCTACAGATCCTGTGTATCCCAGATCACCTTGAGATCCAGCATATCCGACTGAACCCGTGAATCCTACGCCTTGAGAACCAGTATAACCAACAGAACCATCGTAACCAATTGTGCCATCAGAACCTTTAGAACCCGTATACCCTGTAAGTCCAGATGTTGAGGCCCAGTACGTGATGATTCCATTAGACATCAAGACCTGGCCATTAGCAGATCCTTCTGTGCTGATATATCCTGGCCTGATTGTTTGGGCTACCATTTATTTTCCAAAAGTGTTCGTGTTATATTTATTAGTTAAATGTTATTGTTCCAGAACCCGTGAATGTGAATATTCGATTGCCAGAAGCTTCGGAATAAGTAGGTGATCCTGTAGAAGATGCATTAGCAGAACTGTTTGGATATGACAATATCACAATACCTGAACCACCAGCGCCAGCAGTTCCAACATTTGAATGAACACCGCCACCACCACCGCCAGTGTTTATAGTTCCTGACCCACCCGGACCATTATTTACGCCAGCACCGCCACCTCCAGTACCACCACCACCCGGTGAGGCAGTTTGTGAGCTACCACCACCGCCACCACCACGAGTTACTGCGCTGCCTGTAATAGATGAACTCAATCCAGCACCACCTGCGCCAGCATTGCTTCCTGAACCATTAGATCCAACAACGCCAGCGCCACCACCACCACCTGTTGCCCAGTTGTTGACGTTTGTTCCACCATCAGTACCCTGACCTGCTGTGCCTGCACCGCCTGCTTGAGTACTATCTCCCGATGCTCCACCAGAACCCGAACCTCCGTTAAACCCAGTACCACCCGATGCTCCACCTCTGCCGCCGGCGCCACCAACAGTGCTGATTGACACAGAAGTGCCAACTATAGATGAATTTGATCCCTGCGGTCCGTTCTGATTAGTAATTGCACTAGCACCAGCACCAACAGTAATCGTGTATGTAGCATTAACAATAGGAGCAAATGGCGTTTCAGCGGGAGAACTGGCTCCAGATAATTCTCCTGAAACAGAGTTTCTATACCCACCAGCGCCGGCACCTGAACCAGCATGAGCGCCGCCTCCGCCGCCGCCTGCAATAACAAGATAGTTTACCAATATAATAGCTGTATTAGAAATATTAAATCTTCTTTTTGTGATGCTCTGTGTATGGATGGCAGATTTAATACTCATTATGTGATCTCAGAACCAAATATTCCAAAAGATACATTAGATGTGCTATTGGCATACACGGATATAAAATCTCCGGCTGCAAGAGTTAATCCGATGCTCAATGCAACGCTGTCAGTTGCGGCAATAGGAGTCTCGTATGCGATATAATGTTTTTGTGCTAGCGTATTTCCGCTAGGTACTGCTGCTACTCTAATTGCTCTTGTTAAACTATCAGGATTGCATATGTTGATCGTTGATATCACAGCACTCGTGCCGCCAGGAACAGTATATACTGTGTTGGCTGTGTTCAATGCTGGTGCAACCTGACCTAATATTTTAAACGTGGTAGCCATAATAATCCTCTATTTTAAAGACCAAATAAGAAAGCAGTGACAAACGTATCTGATAATACAGTCGTAGAAGTTCCGCCGCCACCTCCAGTACCATTCTCAAAATTGCGTGCTTCTACGGTGCTATTTGCAATTGGTATCGATGTGAACGAGAGCGTTGTTCCTGATATTGAATAATGTGTCGTAGGTACTTGTACAAGGCCATCGACCGAAACGACTAGATTATTTTGACTAGCAACGGAAGATGCCAACGTGAATGTTAATTGAGAACCATTAGCCGTAAATGATTGAGAAGTTGCATTAGCTGTAGATGTATCACCTTTAGAACCGGTATAACCAGCACCTACAGATCCCGTAAATCCTATTGAACCAAATGATCCGGTATATCCTAAGTCACCCTGGGAACCCGCATAACCAACAGATCCTGTAAATCCCGTGTTGCCAACAGATCCTGTGTATCCAACAGATCCTGTGTATCCAACAGATCCTGTGTATCCAACAGATCCTGTAAATCCAGTTGTTCCAAATGATCCTGTGAATCCAACAGACCCAAATGATCCTGTGTATCCCAAGTCACCTTGGGAACCCACATATCCAACAGAACCTGTAAATCCAGTAGAACCTGTGAATCCGAGACCAGGAACCGCTACCCATGCTGTTGCAGCCGAGTTGAATCTATACGTATTTCCGCTAGTCGGATCTACATATAACTGAGTATCTGTAGGAGATCCTGGAAAATTAATTGCCATATATATTCTCTATCTTTTTTAATATTTATAAGGTTTAAACAAGGACCCATTGCAGCGTTTGCTCATCCCAGACATGCATGCCGTCTGATGGACAAGAAATAGGAGCTTCCCATGAGCAAGTGTCTTCATTTAATATCCAACTTTCGTATGGTTTTGGAAGCAAAAATGCATCTCTGCTAGGATCATATATATAACCTACTCCAGCAAAATTTTTTCTAAATGAACCACTATAACTAGTTTGAATCCATTCGCCGCCAAATGTATTTTTGCAAAATACTGAACCCAGTGATTCCTGTTCCGCTCCATTCTCATCTAAAAGTACATTGTTATTAATAACAATAACCTGATGTACCACATTATTTTCTATTCTTGCAAAGTGTGCCATTAATTACCTCAAAATGTTATCGTGCCAGAACCTGTAAATGTAAATATTCGATTTCCGTTTGCTTGGGAATATGTAGGACTTCCTGTAGATGTAGCATTGGCAAAAGAAGTAGAGTATGAAAGAATTATCACACCAGATCCTCCTGAACCTCCAGAAGGAGTACCAGTGATACCACTGCCGCCTCCTCCTCCTCCTGTATTAATTGCTGCATTAGCACCACGAGCGATACCGGTGCCTCCAGTAGCGGACGAAGTCACACCTCCTAGAGCACCTCCTCCTGCGGCTGTTTCGTTGGGAGTGGTTTTACCTGATGAAGAAGCGCCTGCGTTTCCTCCGCCTGCATAAGCTACACTTGTACCTGATATTGAACTAAATATGCCATTTCCGCCTCTACTAGAGGCGCTGTCAGTGGCATTTAATGCTGCTTCACCTGCACCACCACCTCCACCCCCCGTAAAGACTCCGAAAGTGGAGGTGTTTCCACCACTATGGCCTTGACCTGGAAACGGCACATGTGCCGACCACTGGTCTTCGCCAAGGCCTTGTCCTCCGCCAGATCCTCTAAATCCAGAAAACGATGAATTTGCCATGAGAATGCGGACTCCATAAACTCCCCCATAACCTCCTCCAAAAGCTATTATGTTATGAAATATAGAATTATCTCCCGAATTGCCCATCGAGGTCGTCCCTCCTCTCACAATTCCAGCTCCTCCTGCTCCTACAGTAATTGTATATTGATAATCAGTGTTAGCAATGATATTACCTGATACTACACCGCCGCCACCACCACCACCACCCGAAGTTCCCCCGCTACCCCCGCCACCAACAATTAAATATTCAACGGCAGGATTGGTAGCAGCTGCAGCTGCTACTACAGTAGAAGGACCCGAATATCTCAATGATGTTTTTTTTGTATAGACGGTGATCATATCAAGAGACTTCAGTTCCGAATAACGAGAATGTCAAGTTGGCTGATCCTGCATATACTGTGACAACATCAGTATTTGCCAATGTCAATCCCAATGTCAATGCGATTGAGTCGTTTGATGGGACTGATGTGTCGAATGCGATGTAGTGCGAGTTATTGATAGCAGCATTTGCAACTCTGATTGCAGCTCTGAAAGCTATGTTTGCGGTGCTTCTGTTGCATATGTTCAATGTAGACACGACAGCATAGCTACCAGAAGGCACTGCATATAATGTCTCATTAGTCGTAGCAGCAGCTGAAAGCTGACCCAATACTTTATATGTGGTAGCCATTTTTCTTCCTTTACATTCCCGCTAATAAAAATTGATTGAATGGATCCGCAGTAGGTGTGATCACACCCGCGCTAGGAGCAGCAGAAACCCATTGCGATGTATCACCATCATCGTAATATATGAATAAAGATCCGAGGTTTGTGTTCCACCAGACGTCACCGTTTGCAGGAGCAACCGGAGCAGTAGCAGATACATAGACTGATACACCTTGCGGTCCTGCTGATCCTGTATATCCGACTCCTTGCGATCCAACATACCCAGCTGATCCGGTATATCCCAAGTCACCTTTAGATCCCACATATCCAGTCGAACCCGTATATCCTGTATCACCAATATCACCCGTTCTTGCAAAGGTGATGATGATATCTAGATTGTTCGTAAAGTTGTTGGCAGATCCGTTTAGATAAGATGACGGGACAGCAAAGTAATTTGTGTAATGAGCATGCGAACCTGTGATTGCATACAGCACGAAGTTAGCAGTATTTGCTTTTTCTGTGACAGTGAAATGTCCCTTGATAGCGGATGTAGAATCATCTATCGTCTGCAGAAATGTGTATATCGACTGAAAGTTGTCTGCATTTTCGCTGATATAAAGCGTATTTGCCAGAGTAAGATCTGTATTGCTTAATTTCAGATTGCCATTTGTCGGATCAGAATTGTTTGTGTTTGCATTGAAAGTGTAATCAAATGTAGCGCCGCCAAATGATCCTTGAGGTCCTTGCGAACCAACATATCCCAGGTCACCTTTAGATCCCGTGTATCCAACAGATCCTGTAAATCCTACGCCTTGAGAACCAGTATAACCTAGATCACCTTGAGAACCCGCATATCCAACAGAACCTGCAAATCCGACACCCTGAGATCCTGTATATCCTAGATCACCTCGAGATCCTGTATATCCAACGGGCCCTATTTCACCAAGATCACCTTGTGAACCAGTATAGCCAGCATTTCCTTGTGATCCTACATACCCAACAGATCCATTATATCCGATGCTGCCATCAGAACCTGCAGATCCGGTATATCCCAAGTCACCTTTGGATCCCGCATATCCGACAGAACCTGTAAATCCGACACCCTGAGATCCTGTATATCCTATATCACCTCGAGATCCTACAAATCCCACATCACCTTGAGATCCCACATAACCAACAGATCCTGTGAAACCTGTTGTTCCGAAAGAACCAGTAAATCCCGTATCGCCTCTAGATCCTGTATACCCTGCTGCACCAGGTCCCCAGTATACATCACTTCCGCTAGAAAATAGAACCTGTCCAGAAGAACCGATAGAATTATTTGCGATGATGGCTTTTACTACTAAGTTACCCGATATGTTCACATTAGTATTGTTAGCACCGATCTCAAACACGACAGATCCGTTGCCGGAATACAAGATTCCGTCAATCATGTTTAATGCTAATTCGCCTGGATTTGGGAGGGTTGTGGTATTGGCAGCACGTCCAGATATGGAGGTGCGTTTAATCTGGATTAAATTATTAGCTTGTTTAATACCCGGTGCCATATGGCCCTCTTACAAAAGCAGTATATACTGCAGTAATTATTATTAAAATTCGGTAACGTCAGCGGTCTTCTTGGATTTAGTCTCAGCCTTATTTAAGGCCTTCTCTAATGATTTTTCTAATTCTTCTACTTTAGCAGCCAGCGATGTATTTATCCTCTCATAGTATGTTAGCTGAGCTGACTGCAGGATGTTCGCCTTGGTCAGCTCAGTAACAGAACTTACGAGTTTTTCTACATAGATATTAAAAACTTCTGCACTCATTATATATATTCCTTTTCAAACGTTCATTATTATATCATTTTGTCTATATAGAATCAACAGTTATTTTTTAGAATGTACCGCCATCTAGTCCACCATAGATCAGTGTTGTTGAATCTGATACTTGTAGAACTTGTCCTGCTGTTCCCAATGTTAATTTAGCAAGTGTTGACCCGCTACCTGTAAGCAAATCGCCTGCGCTGTATGTATTGAAACCAGTACCACCAGAAGTAGTTACCAATGCAGTAGATAACGTCAGTGAATTAGCAGCAAATGCCACATTGATATCATTTGTACCAGTGATATTCAATACAGTAGAGTTGGATATCAAAGCTCCAGAATTTAAAAATGATTTTAATGTTGCTTGTCTGAAAGAAGCATCTCCCGTATTAACTACCGTGGTAGGTGCGTCTGTTAAACTATCAAATAGTTTATATAGTCCGTCAGAAGCATCTCTGAACAAACCAGTAAATTCGCTAGTTCCATCATTATAGTTACCAAAGAAACCAATGTCTAGGACATCGGAGAGCGTATTATTCGAAGCTAGCTGGATTAAACTATCTCTTACAGATAAAGTGGCTACATTGATTGTTGTTAGCGTGCCTGTTACTGATAGATCTCCACCAACACTTAAATTGTGATATATTGTGGCACTATTAGCAGTAATATTAGTATTGACTGCCAATCCACCCTGAAGTGTAATCGTAGATGCATCCGAAGTCAGATGTACATTTCCTACTGAGACATCCCTTGCATATACCGTATCCCAGGAAAGTGCTGCTGTACCCAGATCTCTTGAGTTATTGGTGCTAGGAACCAGAGCAGATACAAAACGGCCGCCTACTGTCAATTCATCAGCGGACGCATCACCCAATACTGTATTGCCGTTAAGTGTTGTTACACCGCTGACAGTGACAGTTGCAAGATGTGTGAGTGAACTGTTGACATGAACACCAGTAGAGTTACTGACTATGCCTGTTCCTGCTTGTACAGCAATCGTAGGAGTCGATGTTTCGCCTGTACCACCTGTGATCGAGATACCACCACCAGGTGTGACAGTGGACACATAATCGCCAGTCGTATCGGTACCAAGAGCTATCGAATTGTTTTCGATAGTGACAGTAAGCGAGGCATCACCCAGATTATTAAATGTTGCGCTACCAGAAGCATCTCCAGTAAGAGTCAGTGTAGGTGAACGATTGATGGTCGTAACGGCTAGATTAGCAATGGAAGTGTTAGCGGCTGTGAAAAATAAGTTACCGGAAAGGGTTCTAGAATCTGTGTTCTGAACGTATGACGGATTGACAGAAGCAGTGGTTGACCAATAAAGCTCACCTGAAGCATTGACCGCAAGGACATTACCATCTGCACCGAACGTATTGTTTGCAGTTATTTTTGTAATTACCGCATTAGCAACTTTGATGCTATCGATGAAACTGGTGCTATTGGCAACAAGTGCCTGGTTTGCAGTGAGAACACCAGGATTTTTTCCACCAGCAATGGGTGTTACTAGCCCAAAGTTACCGATGAATAGTGTATTACTGGTGGCTGACCAGCCCAATTCACCGTTGGCTAATGAACTTGGCGTTCCTGCAGATGCTGAACGTTTGATTTGAATTAGATTCGGCGATTGTGCCATTTTTTCTCTCCTTGAAAAAGATCTATCTATTGTTGTTTGTATTTATAAAAATTAAAAGGTCCCACCATCCATGGATGTATTGGATAATGCAGTGTCTGATAAACTCAATGGAAGGACTTGGTATTTGTCTAAGCTAGAAATATATGTTACGATATGTCCGTTTGAGGGTGTGC
>Ga0209442_1000233_pt1 | contig 33846 bp, 29 predicted proteins | sample LauGreSBDMM110DD_2_FD_187565 | JGI IMG/M metagenome (GOLD analysis project Ga0209442, IMG submission 187565) | Freshwater lake microbial communities from Lake Michigan, USA - Sp13.BD.MM110.DD (SPAdes) (version 2) | ecosystem: Environmental > Aquatic > Freshwater > Lake | place: Lake Michigan...
AAGAAGAGGGCGATGTGGCTGTGTTTCAAGCACCTGGTGGCGAGAAGCGTTATGAAATTGTGGCGGTGTCTTACATCTAAGAACGCGCAACTTCATTCAAAAAGGCGTTCATTGCAACGCCTTTTTTGTGTTCTATTCTTTCCAATGCTCGGCCACCCAAAGCGCTGGCTTGATGAACCTGAATCTTCGATTGCGCTTGCCGGCCAAGGCATCGGGCGGATTGCACTCGCCATGAAAAATCACAATGCGTGCATCGGTTGGAATGTGTGGTGCCGTCCAATAGTTGGTGGGCCACCTTGGAATGCTGTGGTATTTGAAACTGGGGCACCACTCTGAGGGCCAGTAATCCAGATAGCCTAGGCGGTTCATGAAGTCGGAGAGGTAGGCCTGTTCATTTCTGAATTGTTGGCGAATGCTTTCGAAATTATGCCGGAAGTATTCGAGAACCTCTGGGTGTGCACCCAACTCATAACGGTAGACCGAAGAGTTGCCGGTAATTCGCCAAGGTCGTTTGTAATCGTGAATGATCATGAACTTGCCAGGCACTTCGAAGAACCCATCGAGGCTACCTGTGATGACCACATCAACGTCTAGAAACAAGGCGGTGCCGGTCAGGCCATGCAGGTCTTGGGTGAAGGAGGCCAGTTTGGTCCAGCCCCGTTCGGGAATGCCTGGCGGTAAATCCAATGCAGGTATAGGCAAGCACTGAACTTCGCTGCGAATGCCCTTGGCATCGTCAGTGAGGCAGACCACGTTGAAGTCGCCCGTGAGGTGCCTTCGCACCATGGCGTACAAGCGGTTGACATACTCGGGTCCGTACTTGGTGCCCCACTTCATGCAAATGATGTGACGTTGGAAGGTCTGCATGGACACTGTCTTGGCTTAGGCTTGATTGCGCTTTTTGATCGACTTTTGTTTCACTTTGGCGCGTTTGACTTGGCCGCCCGAAGTCAGGCGTTGGTTGCCCAAGACGCGCAAAGTTTTAACCTCAGGCCGTTGGCCACCGCGACTGCTGTACTTTAAGACCTTAAAATCACGGGGTCCGGCCATGCGATCTTCGGAAATAGATTTTTCCTTTTCCGGCACGGGGCGCCAAAGCACCAGCAATTTACCAATGTGCTGAATGGGCGCTGCGCTCAAGTCATCGGCCAGTTGGTTGTACATGGCTTCGCGGGCAACACGGTCGTCACCCAGAACACGAATTTTGATCAGGCCATGTGCTTTTAAGGCTGCGTCTGTTTCTTTGACAACAGCAGGGGTTAGGCCGTCGTTGCCAATCATGACAACGGGGTCTAGGTGGTGCGCTTCGGCTCGGTGAACCTTGCGTTGGGCGGGAGTCAATTGAATTTGGGGCATAGGGCTATTATCCCTGCTTGAACGGAAGATCATGAAAGTAAAAACCAAAAGTAAAAAAGTCAATAAGTCGTGGTTGAACGACCACGTCAATGACCCCTACGTCAAGTTGGCCAAAAAAGAGGGCTATCGGGCAAGGGCTGCCTACAAACTGAAAGAAATTGACGAAACTTTTGGCCTCATCAAACCAGGCAACTTGGTGGTTGACTTGGGCTCAGCGCCTGGGGCTTGGAGCCAATATGTTCGGCGCAAGCTGTCGCCTGGGGGCGCGGCGGTGGGTGATTTGAACGGCACCATCTTGGCTGTGGACCTGTTGCCCATGGAGCCAGTTGAGGGTGTGCATTTCATTCAAGGCGACTTCACGGAAGCCGATGTGCTGGCTCAAGTTCAAGCCCTTGTGGGCGATCGCCCAGTTGATGTGGTGGTGTCAGACATGGCGCCCAACCTGTCGGGCATTGATTCTGTGGACGCTGCACGAATTACACATCTGATTGAATTGGCGGTTGAGTTTGCTCAAATGCACCTGAAGCCGCAAGGGGCCTTGGTGGTGAAGGTCTTTCACGGGAGCGGCTACAGCCAACTGGTAAAGCTTTTCAAGGACTCATTCAAAATCGTCAAACCGATCAAACCCAAGGCTTCGAGAGACAAGTCCTCTGAGCAATTTTTGGTAGGCATTGAGCCAAAAAACAGGCCAAGTTCTGCTGAATCGCCTTAATCGCAACGCTTTGAATCAAATTTCCTTCTACTTTTAAGGCTAAGTCAAGAGAAATTAGCCCAGTTGCACTTTCAAGAGCCTAGAATAACTCTTAACTAGACGTTTAAATGGGAGCTCTTCTTGAACAACCCTTGGTTTTCAAAGATCGCCGTATGGCTTGTGATTGGCATGGTGCTCTTCACTGTATTCAAACAATTCGACAACCGATCGGGTGTCGGCTCAGGTTACTTGGGTTACTCTGACTTTCTAGAGGAAGTTAGAGGTAACCGCATCAAAACGGCCACCATTCAAGAGGGTCAAGGTGGCACCGAAATTTCAGCCGTCACCACCGACGATCGCCGCATCAAAACCACTGCTACCTATTTAGACCGCGGCTTGATTGGCGACCTCATTGCCAATGGCGTGAAGTTCGATGTGAAACCGCGCGAAGAGGGCTCCCTCCTGACAAGTTTGCTGGTCAGCTGGGGCCCCATGCTTTTGCTCATTGGTGTTTGGATTTATTTCATGCGCCAAATGCAGGGTGGTGGCAAAGGCGGTGCCTTTAGCTTTGGCAAAAGCAAAGCTCGGATGCTTGATGAAAATGCCACTCAAGTCACTTTTGCCGACGTCGCAGGTTGCGACGAAGCCAAAGAAGAAGTAAAAGAAGTAGTCGATTTTTTGAAGGACCCAGCCAGATTTCAAAAACTCGGTGGCCGCATCCCACGTGGCTTGCTGCTGGTTGGCCCTCCCGGCACCGGTAAAACCTTGTTGGCCAAGAGCATTGCAGGCGAGGCCAAGGTGCCTTTCTTCAGCATCTCTGGTTCTGACTTCGTAGAAATGTTTGTGGGTGTGGGCGCGGCACGTGTTCGTGACATGTTCGAGAATGCCAAGAAAAATGCGCCGTGTATTATTTTTGTGGACGAAATTGATGCAGTGGGTCGTCAACGTGGCGCTGGCCTTGGCGGCGGCAATGACGAACGCGAGCAAACTCTCAACCAAATGCTGGTGGAGATGGATGGTTTTGAAACCAATCTAGGCGTGATTGTGGTGGCTGCAACCAACCGCCCCGACATTTTGGATGCGGCACTTTTGCGTCCTGGTCGTTTTGACCGTCAGGTGTATGTTACTTTGCCCGACATTCGCGGCCGAGAACAAATCTTGGCTGTGCACATGCGCAAAATTCCAATTGGCCAAGACATGAACCCCGGCGTTATTGCCCGCGGTACTCCTGGCATGAGCGGAGCCGATTTGGCGAACCTGTGTAACGAGGCTGCCCTCATGGCGGCACGCCGGAACGCTCGCGTTGTGGAAATGCAAGACTTTGAAAAAGCCAAAGACAAAATACTCATGGGTCCTGAGCGCAAGAGCATGGTCATGCCTGAAGAGGAGCGTCGTAACACTGCTTATCACGAGTCGGGCCATGCCCTCATTGGTAAGTTGTTGCCCAAGTGCGACCCTGTTCACAAGGTCACCATCATTCCGCGTGGCCGCGCTTTGGGTGTCACTATGAGCTTGCCCGAAAAAGACCGTTACAGCTACGACAGCGAATACATGTTGAATCAAATCAGCATGTTGTTTGGTGGCCGCATTGCCGAAGAAGTGTTCATGAAGCAAATGACCACGGGCGCTAGCAATGACTTTGAGCGCGCTACCCAGATTGCCCGTGACATGGTCATGCGCTATGGGATGACCACCGCCTTGGGCCCTATGGTCTATGCTGAAAATGAAGGCGAAGTTTTCTTAGGCCGCTCTGTTACCAAGACCACCAACATGTCTGAGTCCACCATGCAAAAGGTTGACGCTGAAGTCCGACGCATCATCGATGAGCAATACAACCTGGCGCGCAGCCTGATTGAAGAACACAGCGACAAGATGCACGCCATGGCCAAGGCCTTGTTGGAGTGGGAAACCATTGATGTCACTCAGCTTGACGACATCATGGCCGGTCGTGAGCCCAAGGCGCCCAAGGATTGGACGCCACGCATTCCACCTTCAGGCAGTGACGATGCGGGCGGAACCCCTGCAGTCAAAGTCGATCCAGAGCCTAATGCGGCCTGATCCAATTCATCACAAAGACGGGGCTTCGGCCCCGTTATTGTTTCTAAGCTTCTGACCTGTCATCTCCAATCCGTTGTACGCTATGACCCAGCTCATTTGGCAGACTTCCAGATTCAAGCTTGATCTCACCCAGCCCAAAGTCATGGGCATTGTGAACCTCACCCCCGACTCGTTTTCTGATGGGGGACGTCACAGTTCCTTGTCTAGAGCTCTTGAAAATGCACAAGTCCTGCTTGCTCAGGGTGCCGACATTTTGGATATTGGCGGGGAGTCTTCTAGGCCCGGCGCTGAACCCGTGAGCGTGCAAGAAGAGTTGAAGCGCGTGCTGCCGTTTTTGCAAGAAGCACTCACCTGGAAAGTGCCTATTTCGGTCGATACCTACAAGCCAGAAGTCATGCAAGCTGCCCTGGACTTGGGGGCTGATGTCATCAACGATATTTGGGCTTTGCGTCAACCAGGGGCTCTGCAGATGGTCGCGCGATATCCTCAATGTGGCGTCTGCCTGATGCACATGCACCGAGAGCCTCAAACAATGATGGCACAGCCCATGACGGGGGACGCTTTGCCATTGGTCAAAGAGTTCTTGTCCAAGCAAGTTTTGAAATTGAGGGACAGCGGGGTTCAGGCCAACCGCATTGTTTTAGATCCTGGTATTGGTTTCGGTAAAACTATCGAACAAAATTTAAGTTTGCTGCAACGCCAATCAGAACTGTTGTCCCTTGGCCATCCTCTGATGGCAGGGTGGTCTCGCAAGGGCACTTTGGGCAAGCTGGTCGCGGTTCAGGGACAGGCTCCTGAGCCAAAGGACAGGGTTGGTGCAAGTGTGGCAGCCGCACTCATTGCAGTTCAAAATGGGGCTACAGTGCTTAGAGTGCACGATGTGAAAGAAACAGTTCAGGCTTTGCGAGTTTGGTGGGCTCTGAAGATTTAAAATTAACCTACCTTTAATCGATCCAAAAATAACAACAATCATGTCCAGAAAATATTTTGGAACCGATGGCATTCGGGGCACCGTCGGCCAAGCACCTATCACCCCCGATTTCGTGATGCGCTTGGCGCATGCCGTAGGACGAGTATTGCGTCAAACTGAGACGCATCCTGTCGTTTTGATTGGCAAAGACACTCGAATATCTGGCTACATGCTTGAGAGTGCAATGGAGTCTGGCTTTAATTCGGCGGGTGTCGATGTGGTTTTGTTAGGCCCTGTGCCTACCCCTGCTGTAGCGTATCTCACGCGGGCCAGACGTGCATCCTTGGGCGTGGTCATCAGTGCTAGCCACAATGCCTTTGAAGACAATGGCATCAAGTTTTTCAGCGCCAAAGGCGCCAAGCTCAGTGACGACTGGGAGGCTTCTGTCGAAGCCCTGGTCGATGAGCCACCCGTTTGGGTTTCATCAGCAGAACTTGGCAAAGCCAAGCGCCTAGACGATGCGGCGGGCCGTTACATCGAGTTTTGCAAAAGCACTTTCAGCAATGACTTCACATTGAAGGGCATGAAGATTGTGGTGGATGCTGCCCATGGCGCAGCCTATCAAATTGCACCCAAGGTGTTTCATGAATTGGGTGCAGATGTCATTGCCATTGGGTGCTCGCCCGATGGGCTGAACATCAACAAGGGCGTTGGCGCGACCCATCCTGAAGCTGTGGTGGAGGCAGTTAAAGCCCATCAAGCCGACTACGGCATTGCTTTAGATGGCGATGCCGATCGCCTCCAACTGGTTGACAAATCCGGTCGCTTGTATAACGGCGATGAGTTGCTCTATTTGATGGTCACTGATCGATTGGCGCGCGATGAAGTGGTGTCTGGGGTGGTGGGCACACTCATGACCAACATGGCCATTGAAGTGGCGTTGAAAAACAAAAAAATTCCCTTTATACGAAGCAAAGTGGGTGACCGGTATGTGCTGGAAGCCTTGCAAGAGAATGCTTGGCTGCTGGGCGGAGAGGGCTCAGGTCACTTACTAGCTTTAGACAAGCACACCACTGGTGACGGTTTGATCAGCGCGTTGCAGGTGTTGCAGGCGTGTGTAGCCACTGGCAAAACCATGGCCGAGTTGCTAGCCGATGTGGTGCTCTTTCCTCAGGTGTTGATCAATGTTCGCTTGACCAGAGATCAAAACTGGAAAGACAGCCCTCGCCTGGCTCAGGCCTTGAAGGAAGTCGAAGCAGAATTGGCAGACACGGGCCGAGTCCTTATTCGGGCCAGTGGTACCGAACCCCTGGTTCGCGTCATGGTGGAGGCGAGAGATTTATCGGTGGCGCAACGCTGCGCTGAAAAATTGGCAAGCACCTTGCGCTAAATTGCCTAATATTTAGTAAATCAAGCGCTCAGGTTTGATTTCTTGAAGAATAGTGGTGGCAATTTCTTCAATCGATTTGGTAGTGGTGGAAAGCCACCGAATGCCCGATCGGCGCATCATCGATTCAGCATCAGCCACTTCTTGACGGCAATTCTCAATGCTGGCGTATTTTGAGTTGGGTCGTCGCTCTGTTCGAATTTCTGAAAGTCGATCTGGGTGAATGGTGAGCCCAAAGATTTTTTTCCGATGTGGCACCAAAGCCGGTGGAAGTTGCTTGCGTTCAAAGTCTTCTGGAATAAGAGGGTAATTGGCTGCTTTCATACCGTGTTGCATGGCCAGATACAGGCTGGTGGGGGTTTTGCCACTTCTGCTGACACCGACCAAGATCACCTCTGCTGAATCCAAATCTCGATTGGACTGCCCATCATCATGCGCCAGTGAAAAGTTAATGGCCTCAATGCGGTCGTGGTAGTCCTTACTTTTGCTGACATCGGAAAAGCGGCCCACCCGGTGGTGCGATTTGATGCCCAACTCTTCTTCTAATGGGTTCACGAAGGTCCCAAACATATCTAGCAGCATGCCCTTACACCCATCCCTAATGACTTGGAGGACTTCCATGTTCACCAAAGTGGTGAAAACGATGGGCTTGATGTTCTCGATCTCTGCGGTGTGATTGATTTGGCGGACAGCTTGGTGTGCCTTGTCAGCACTGTCTATAAAAGGAAGCCGTATATACCTTGTTTTCATCTCAAATTGGGCCAAGATGGCCTTGCCAAAGGTTTCGGCCGTAATTCCGGTGCCGTCGGAGATGAAAAAAACGGTTCTGTTGGGCATTGTTGAAATTTTAATGGGGTGGGCAGTGAGTTGAGACCTAAAATCGCTCTCATTATCTACCGCCTGCTGGCGCTCAGTGATCAAGTCTAAAAACAATCAAGATTCTGAGAGTTGGTTCGGGCTCAAAGTGCCGTTTTTTTAATATTGGAGCTTGTATGTCGAACCTTTTTGCAAAGGACGCGTTGGCCGTTCCCTTTGAACTTCTTCGAATGACGGATGTTGAATCTGTTGGTGGCAAAAATGCCAGCTTGGGCGAGATGATCTCGCAACTGCCGAACGGTGTGCGAGTCCCTACAGGCTTTGCCACCACAGCGCATGCATTTCGAGAGTTTTTAAAGCACGGCGGCTTGGTCGATCGCATCAACCAAAAATTGGACGACTTGGATGTGGAGGATGTTCGTTCCCTGGTCGCGGTAGGTGCAGAAATCCGTGGCTTGGTGGAGGCGCAGCCTTTCCCTGCAAACTTGGAGAAGGCCATTCGTGAGCAATTTGCAGTTCTGAGCGCAGGCAATGCGCAAGCATCCTTTGCTGTGCGTTCCTCTGCTACTGCCGAAGATTTGCCAGATGCGTCGTTTGCAGGCCAGCAAGAAACATTTTTGAATGTCGTTGGTGTTGAGGATGTTCTTTACAAGATGAAGGAAGTGTTTGCTTCCTTGTACAACGACCGTGCAATCAGTTACCGCGTGCACAAAGGTTTTGCACACGCAGAAGTGGCATTGTCAGCAGGAGTGCAGCGCATGGTTCGTTCAGACCTGGGCGCAGCAGGTGTGATGTTCACCATTGACACCGAAACAGGTTTTGAAGATGTGGTGTTCATCACTTCCAGTTATGGCTTGGGCGAAACAGTGGTGCAGGGCGCTGTGAATCCCGATGAATTTTATGTGCACAAGCCCATGCTGGCCGCTGGCAACAAAGCCGTCATTCGACGCAATTTGGGCTCTAAGCTCCTGCAAATGATTTTCTCCACACCCGAAGAGAAAGCCAGCTCAGGCAAGCTGGTGAAAACGGTGGATGTGGCCATGGAGTTGCGCAATCGCTACTCCTTGTCCGATGGAGACATTACGCAGCTGGCGCAATACGCCATGGTGATTGAAAAGCACTATGGCCGCCCCATGGACATCGAATGGGGCAAAGATGGCGCCGACGGCTTGATTTATATTTTGCAGGCGCGGCCTGAAACCGTGAAGAGCCAATCTAAGGGCACTGCAGAACTTCGTTACAAGCTCAAAGGCAAGGGTACCGTGCTGGCTGAGGGGCGTGCCATCGGCCAAAAAATTGGCACTGGGCCTGTTCGTTTGGTGCACAGTATTTCAGAAATGGACCAAGTACAAGCTGGCGATGTCTTGGTGACGGACATGACAGATCCCAATTGGGAACCCGTCATGAAGCGCGCCAGCGCCATCGTGACCAACCGGGGAGGGCGCACTTGTCATGCTGCCATCATTGCCCGAGAGCTAGGTATTCCGGCGGTAGTGGGCTGTGGCAATGCCACGGATCAATTGAAAAATGGCACGCTTGTGACAGTCAGTTGCGCTGAAGGCGATACGGGCCGAATTTACGATGGCTTGCTTGAAACGGAAGTGACGGAAGTAATCAGGGGCACCATGCCCGAAATTGCCACCAAAATCATGATGAATGTGGGCAATCCACAATTGGCATTTGACTTTGCGCAGTTACCCAATCAAGGCGTTGGCCTGGCGCGCTTAGAGTTCATCATCAACAACAACATTGGTGTTCACCCCAAAGCCATTTTGGATTACCCCAACATCGATGCTGACTTGAAAAAAGCGGTGGAGTCTGTGGCGCGGGGCCATGCTTCACCCAAGGCTTTTTACATCGACAAAGTCACAGAAGGCGTGGCCAGCATTGCCGCTGCATTTTGGCCCAAGCCTGTCATTGTTCGCTTGTCAGATTTCAAAAGCAATGAGTACCGCAAATTCATTGGCGGCAGCCGTTACGAACCTGAAGAAGAGAATCCCATGTTGGGTTTTCGCGGGGCAGCGCGTTATATCAGCGAAGATTTTGGCGAGGCCTTTGCCATGGAGTGTGAAGCCATTAAGCGTGTTCGCGGAGAGATGGGATTGACCAATGTGCAAGTCATGGTTCCGTTTGTTCGCACCTTGGGTCAAGCCGATCGTGTCACTCAATTGTTGCGCAAGCACGGTCTGGAGCGCGGCCAGGATGAATTGAAAATCATCATGATGTGCGAAGTGCCAAGCAACGCCATCCTAGCAGACCAGTTCTTGGAATACTTCGACGGCTTTTCTATCGGCTCTAACGATTTGACGCAACTGACCTTGGGCTTAGACCGCGACTCCGGTTTAGAGTTATTGGCAGTCGATTTTGACGAGCGCGATTTGGCAGTTCAAACCTTGATCTCACAGGCTATTCAGGCGTGTTTGCGTCAGGGTAAATATGTGGGTATTTGTGGTCAAGGCCCAAGCGATCATCCCGACTTTGCTCGATGGCTAATGGCTCAGGGTATCAACTCTATCTCATTGAATCCGGACACCGTGGTTGAAACCTGGACGCAACTTGGAAAAGCAGATTGAAACCATCCGCATCATTTGAGCAAAAGTATGCCGCCTACAAATGGCGACTGCATCGCAACGTTGTGAGTTACGTTATTTTGCTTCTTTGCTTGATGGGTTTCATGGGTTGGGCGGAGCATCAAGGTCTTTCAAGAAATTTGATTGGTCCTATCTTTTTGTTCTCGACAGTCATGATTTACGCCTTCATTGGTGTCGCAGGTCGAACCTCTAATGCAGAAGAATATTACGTAGCAGGTCGGCGCATCCCAGCTTTTTACAATGGCATGGCAACAGCTGCAGACTGGATGAGCGCAGCATCATTCATCAGTCTGGCCGGCGCACTTTATTTGCAAGGCTTCTCTGGCAGTGGCGATCAAGCAGGCGGCTTGGCTTATGTCATGGGGTGGACTGGAGGATTTTGCTTGGTGGCACTGCTGATTGCGCCCCATTTGCGTTCTATGAACTTGTACACCTTGCCAGATTTTTTCAGTCAACGCTTTGGCGGCCGCTGGCCAAGATTGTTGGCAGCTTGGTCGGCCATTTTGTGTTCATTCACCTATGTGGTTGCGCAAATTTATGGTGTGGGCCTGATTGCTTCACGCCTCACGGGGGTGCAGTTTGAAATTGGTATTTTGCTGGGCTTGGGTGGCATTTTGTTGTGTTCCTTTTTGGGGGGCATGCGGGCCATTACTTGGACCCAAGTTTCTCAGTACATCATTTTGATGATGGCATTTTTAATTCCAGTGTCATGGCTTGCCTACAAACAACTGGGAACGCCTTTGGCACCGCTGGTTTATGGCTCGCAGCTTTCTAAGATTGCAGATTTAGAGCAGAAACTAATCTCAGACCCCGCTGAGATGGCCGTCAGGAAAGAGTATTTGCGCCGAGCTGATGCGCTGCGTTCAAAGCTGGAAAATGTTGAAGCATCTCTGCAAAATGAGCGGTACATGCTAGAGCAGCACGTGAGAGATTTAAAACTTCAAAACGCTGAATTTTCAGTGATCACAAAAGCACGGCGCGACTTGCAGGCATTGCCCAAAAATGCCACCGAGGCAAAGGAGGTTTGGCAAAAGGCCATGCTCGAAAACTATGAGCGCTCAAAGCCCTTGGGTGGCATGCCGCTTCACGGCAAGGCATTTCAAGGAGAGTCCGATGGCACACCTCAAGAGCAAGAACTTTTACAGCACTCGCGCATTAATTTTGTCGCGCTTATTTTTTGCCTTATGGCCGGCACCGCTGGCCTCCCGCATTTGTTAACCCGATTCTACACGGTGCCCAACGAAGCCGAGGCCCGACTGTCGGTGGCGTGGTCTTTGTTTTTCATTGTCATTCTGTACCTCAGTGCGCCCGCATTGGCCGTGCTTGTGAAGTTTGAGGTCATGAACAACTTGGTGGGCAGCTCCTTTTCTGAGTTGCCCCATTGGCTGGCCCAGTGGTCACGGGTTGACAGCGCCTTGGTCGAAGTGACAGACGTGAACCTTGATGGCATCTTGCAATTTGGTGAACTGAAGTTGGGCGCAGACATGATCATGTTGGCCAGCCCTGAATTGGCTGGACTGCCTTATGTCATATCGGGCTTGGTCGCCGCTGGGGGGTTTGCCGCCGCCTTGTCTACGGCAGACGGCTTGCTTTTGACCATCAGCAACGCTTTCGTTCATGACATGCGCTTCGGCATGAAAAACGGCGTGGAATCTAAAGATGACCGTGTGATTTTGTCTAAGTTTGCTTTGTTGGCCGTGGCCATGTGCGCCGCTTTGGTGGCCGCCTGGAAGCCTGCGCAAATCCTGGCTTTGGTTTCAGCTTCATTTTCTCTTGCAGCTTCCGCTTTCTTTCCTGGCATGGTCATGGGAATTTTCTGGAAGCGTGCCAGCCAAAAGGGCGTGGTTCTAGGCATGCTTTTGGGCCTGATCACCACGCTGCTTTACATGACGCTCAACGTGCCTGCGGTTAGGTCCGCGTTTCATTGGCCAGCTCAAAGCGGTTTATTTTTAGGTATTCAGCCTATCTCTGCGGGTATTTTGGGGGTGCCGGTTGGATTTTTGGCCATCCTCTTGGGAAGTTGGGCCTGGCCAGATCGCCCTACTATGGCGCCCGAGCCCCAAGCGCTCTCTCAAAATCCCTATCCAGGACTCTAATTCCTAGGCTATAATCACGGGCTCACCTTGCTGCACCTCATCCGACGCTGGGGGTAGCTTTTTATCAGAACCCATTGGGTTCAAAACCAAAAGGAGTCTCAATGCGTCATTATGAAATCATTTTGCTGATTCACCCGGATCAAAGCGAACAAGTTCCAGCCATGCTAGAGCGTTACAAAGGCATGATCGTTGCCGGCGGTGGCAAGATTCACCGTGTCGAGGACTGGGGCCGTCGTCAGATGGCTTATCAAATTAACAAGTTGGGCAAAGCCCATTACTTGTGCGTGAACATTGAAGCTGATCAGGCTGTGATGGCCGAACTCGAACACGCTTTCAAGTTCAACGATGCTGTGTTGCGTCACTTGACTGTTCTGAAGAAGAAAGCCGATGCAGGCCCATCTTCCATGATGAAACAAGTCGAGCGCGAAGAAGCTCGCAAAGCCCAACAAGCCGAATTTGCAGGCTAATCACATTTGTTGACGGGAGTGACAGAAGAAAACCACCTTGAATTAACCGCTGGTATCGCAGAGCAAAAAGCAATTCGATACACACCGGCTGGCTTGCCAGTCATTGACTTGGTTCTAGAGCATGCCTCTAGCATCCAAGAAGCGGGAACTCTCAGACAGGTCAAAGCCACAGTCAAGGCTGTTGCCATCGGATCGATTGCAGAGAGAATTCAAACCCAGCCGATTGGCAGTGTTTGGAAATTCAGCGGTTTTTTGGCAACTCCCAAAAACGGAAAAAATGTGATTCTGCATATTCAAGAATTTAAGACAATTTAATTTTCAGGAGGCCCCATGGCCACTTTCAAAAAATTTAACAAAGACAAGCGCCCAAAGCGCAATACCCAGTCACTGCTGTTCAAACGCAAGCGTTTCTGCCGCTTCACAGTTACAGGCGTGGAAGAAATTGATTACAAAGACGTCGACACCTTGCGCGACTTCATTGCTGAAAACGGCAAAATCATTCCCGCACGTTTGACAGGCACACGCGCTATTTATCAGCGCCAACTTAACACTGCCATCAAGCGCGCTCGCTTCTTGGCCATGTTGCCTTACAGCGACCAGCACAAAGTTTAAGGAAAGCAATCATGCAAATTATTCTGCTCGATAAGGTTGTGAACCTTGGCAATTTGGGTGAAATCGTTAAAGTCAAAGACGGTTACGCTCGCAACTTCCTCATTCCCAGCGGGCGTGCACGTCGCGCCACAGAGGCCAACAAAGCTGAATTCGAAGCGCGTCGCGTCGAACTCGAAAAGGCAGCTGCCGCCAAACTGGCTGAAGCCCAAGCCCAAGGCGAAAAGCTGTCTGGTGCTGTGGTCAAAATCACTCAAAAGGCTGGCGTTGATGGTCGTTTGTTTGGTTCAGTTACCAATCACGACATCGCCGAAGAGTTGAACAAAGCCGGTTACGGTTTGGCCAAAGCCCAAATCCGCATGCCCAATGGCCCCATCAAAACTGTGAGCGAGTCTACCGTTGCTGTGGCATTGCACACAGACGTGGTGGTTGAAGTCACGGTTTCTGTTTACGGCGAAACAGCTTAATTTTCAAGCACTTTTAAAAGCCGCCTGTCGAAAGACCGGCGGCTTTTTCATGGGTGGCTGTTATTTCAGTTTATTCACAAGACTTTCTGTACTTACCAACGACTTATCCACAGGCTTGTCCCATGACCAAAGTCCGTTCAGTGCGTAAGATCAAGCATTCAAATTAGATCGTCCATGCCCGCAATTTTTTCTCCTCAGTCTCACTCTGAATCCGAACTGGGTTTCAGCGCAGCCAGCCAAGATCAGCAAATTTCACAACTGCGAGTGCCCCCTCACTCCATCGAGGCCGAGTCGAGTGTGCTCGGTGGTTTGTTGCTAGACAACACAGCTTGGGACCGAATGGGTGACTTGCTGACTGACAACGATTTCTATCGGCATGAGCACAAGTTAATTTTTGCGGCTATCTCCACTTTGATCAACGGTTCCAAGCCAGCCGACATCATCACGGTTTACGAGCAGTTGCAAAATCAAGGCAAAGCAGAGGGCATGGGTGGCTTGGGCTACCTTAACTCCTTGGCTCAATATGTGCCGAGTGCCAGCAACATCAGGCGCTATGCTGAAATTGTTCGCGAACGCTCCATCCTGCGCAAGTTGGTCACGGCCAGCGACGAAATTGCCACCAATGCCTTTAACCCTCAAGGTCGTCCTGTTGAGAGAATCCTAGACGAAGCTGAACAAAAGATCTTCAATATCGGTGAGGAAGGCTCTCGCATGAAGCAGGGCTTCCAATCCATGGACACTTTGGTGGTTGACCTCATGGACCGCGTTCAAGAGATGGCCGACAACCCCAACGACATCACAGGTGTGCCCACGGGTTTTTACGATCTAGACCGAATGACCTCAGGTTTGCAAGCTGGCGATTTGGTGGTGTTGGCGGCACGTCCTTCCATGGGTAAAACCGCATTTGCCATCAACATTGCCGAGCACGTTGCCTTGAACGAAGGCTTGCCTGTTGCCGTATTTTCAATGGAAATGGGCGCCGCCCAATTGGCGGTGCGCGTGGTGGGCTCCATTGGTCGAATCGATCAAGGGCACTTGCGCACTGGCAAACTAAGCGATGAAGAATGGCCACGTCTCACTGATGCCATTGAGCGTCTCAGAACAGTTTCTTTGCACATTGATGAAACAGCTGGACTCACAAGCAGCGAGTTGCGAGCCAATGCACGTCGCTTAGCGCGCAAATGTGGCAAGTTAGGCTTGATTGTGGTTGACTACTTGCAACTCATGACCGGTTCTTCTGGTGGCGATGGTGAAAACCGTGCCACTGAACTGGGCGAAATTTCTAGGGGCCTCAAGATGCTGGCCAAAGAGCTTCAGTGCCCTGTCATTGCTTTGTCTCAGCTCAACCGCGGCGTGGAGCAAAGAACCGACAAGCGGCCCATGATGAGTGACTTGCGCGAGTCGGGCGCCATTGAGCAAGATGCCGACATCATCATGTTCATTTACCGTGATGATTATTACAACAAAGATTCGAAAGACCCGGGCGTTGCAGAGATCATCATTGGTAAGCAACGAAACGGCCCCACCGGCGCCGTTCGCCTAACTTTCTTGAAACCTTTAACGCGTTTTGAAAGCTTGGCGTCGGGCGGTGGCAGCGGCGATTACTAAATCACCACGCCACAAGTCTTAAAGTACTTCGCTTGCAAAGTCGGCCAGCCTTGAACGTTCACCACGCGCCAGCGTAATGTGGCCACCATGTGCCCAGCCTTTAAAACGATCGACGGCGTAGGTTAAGCCCGACGAGCCCTCTGTGAGGTAGGGGGTGTCAATTTGCGCCAAGTTACCCATGCAAATGATTTTGGTGCCTGGGCCTGCCCGTGTGATCAAGGTTTTCATTTGCTTGGGCGTTAAGTTTTGCGCCTCGTCAATGATCACGTATTTGTTCATAAAGGTTCGGCCGCGCATGAAGTTCATGCTTTTGATTTTGATGCGGCTTCGAATGAGCTCTGTGGTGGCTGCACGGCCCCACTCACCGGCATTGCCCCCATCGCCCTTGGCCAAAAACTCCAGGTTGTCGTCTAAGGCACCCATCCATGGACCCATTTTTTCTTCTTCAGTTCCGGGCAAGAAGCCAATGTCCTCTCCCACACTCACTGTGGCACGGGTCATGATGATTTCTGTATAACGCCTGTCGTCTAACACTTGAGTGAGACCCGCTGCCAAAGCCATGAGTGTTTTGCCTGTGCCTGCAGTACCCGCTAAAGTGACAAAGTCAATTTCTGGATCGGTCAGCATGTTCATGGCAAAGTTTTGTTCACGATTGCGTGTGACCACGCCCCACACCGCATTCTTGGCGTGGCCAAAATCTTTGAGGGTTTTCAAGACCGCTGTTTTGCCCCGAATTTCAGTGACGCGGGCATACAAGTTAGGCTCTCCGGGTGCTTCTAAGTAAACAAATTGGTTGATGAGCAAGCTAGGAACCAAGGGACCACTGAAGCGGTAAAAAGTGTGGCTGCCTTGTTGCCAACTTTCAATGGCCTTGCTGTGTCGATTCCAAAAATCGGCGGGCAATGCCAAGGCACCTGAATACATCAGGTCGCCGTCTTCCAATACTTTGTCGTTTTGATAGTCCTCTGCTGCTAGGCCCAAGGCTCTGGCTTTGACGCGCATGTTGATGTCCTTAGACACCAGCACCACTTCTCTGGGAGTGTGCATATTCACCAAGGCTTGGACCACACCCAAGATTTGGTTGTCTGCTTTGCCTTGAGGCAAACTCATGGGCAATGTCACGTCCATAATTTGGGTCTGAAAGAATAGCTTCCCTTGGGCTTCGATATGACCGGTGCCGCCTAAAGGGAGTCCTTGTTTCATGTCAGAACCAGGTGTGGCTGCCAATGCATCCAGGGACCGGCTGGTTTGTCTGGCATTTCGGGCTACTTCGGTCATCCCTTTTTTATGGCTGTCCAGTTCTTCCAGAACAATCATTGGCAAGTAAACGTCATGTTCCTCAAACAGGAACAGGCACATGGGGTCGTGCATGAGCACATTGGTGTCCAACACAAACAATTTGGTGGGCCCGTTGTTCTTTTTGGCGGCCTTTGGTTTTTTGAAAGCTAAAGGCATTGGCGCGCGTTTGCTGGGCTCTGGACTTGCAGGGGCAAGTGCAGAGTGGTGCAGTGGGGCCAGGTTCAAAGAGTGGTCTTCCAAAGGCTTTTTTGCCGAAGGTTTTCTGGCAGATGGGTGTTCGCTGCTCAGGGGAGGAAGGGGCGCCGATGTTTTCTCAAATTTAGCAATGTTTTTTGTGGCGAGCAATGAAGCGCGCTGTGTCGGTGCGGGTGGCAGTGGCATAAATCAAGGCCTCAGTAGAGATGTGGAAAGTGTTGACGCAAAGAAAAAGCCGCCTTGAGGCCGAGGCGGCTTTGCTAAGGTAAAAATAGATGGGGCTGTTTTTCAGCGGCATACAACCATTATGCGGCTTTTTTGAGTGCTTTGACGGCTTTTAAAACGTCTTCAACGTGTCCCGGCACCTTAAGGCCGCGCCATTCTTCTTTGACCAGTCCATCAGGGCCTATCAGGAAGGTGCTGCGCTCAATGCCTTTGACTTTTTTGCCGTACATGATTTTGTTTTTCACCACGCCAAACATGTGACACATCTTTTCTTCTGTGTCTGCAATCAATTCGAAGGGCAGCTCAAGTTTGGTTTTAAAGTCATCGTGTGACTTCATATTGTCACGAGAGACACCAAAGACCGTGGCACCCGCTTTGGCAAAGTCTTTGAATTTGTCGCGAAATTGCATGGCCTCAGTGGTGCAACCAGGTGTGTTGTCCTTCGGGTAGAAGTACAAAATCATGATTTTGCCATTGTGAGATGTGTTTGAAACCTTGAGTCCGCCCGTTGCGTTTGCTTCAAATTCAGGGAGGGGTTTGTTAACAACGATCGCCATAGAACTAATCTCGCGTGACAGAAATGAACCGCATAACCAATGAGCCCTTTAAGGAGCACCACTGCGGCGGCAATCTGCTATTTTAACCGAAACCTTGCGAGTTTTTTGAATGACCTGAAAACAGTTCATTTAGCTGGAAATTGAGGGGATCAAAGCCAAAACCACATGTCGGCCCTCGCCAGCTAAGACATTGAAAGTACGGCAAGCAGCGCCGTTGTCCATCGTTTCTACCCCTATTCTTTGGTGGATGAGCCCCTGAAGCAACTTGGTTGCGGGAAATTGAATGCGCTTTCCGCTGCCAAACAAGACCAACTCAGGGGTGAAAGGCAGGAGCTCGTCAAACGACGCCTGGGTGAGAGAGTCAAAGTTTTTGGCAGACCATTTATGAGGTCCTTGAACTGAGCACAAAAGCAAGGGGCCGATCTGACATTTTCCGTTCACAACCACGCCTTCTTCACTGTAGCTTTGGATGGAGAAGCCGTTACTGGCATCAGGATGAAGTTTCATGCTTGGAAGTTTCTTAAAAGGGCCAGTTCTGTGGTCAAATTATAGGTTTTCCCAAGCGACAACACCCTTCGGAGGGATTTTGAAAACTATCCAAAAATCAGCCAAGCTTGCCAATGTTTGTTATGACATTCGCGGACCCATCATGGACCGCGCCAGACAGATGGAGGAGGAGGGCCACAAAATCATCAAACTCAACATCGGCAATTTGGCCGTGTTTGGTTTTGATGCGCCTGAGGAAATCCAACAAGACATGATTAGAAACCTGCCCAGTTCTGCAGGTTATTCTGACAGCAAAGGTATTTTTGGTGCTCGCAAGGCAGTCATGCATGAGACACAAAAGCAGGGCATTAAGGGCGTCACTTTGGACGACATTTATTTAGGAAATGGCGCCAGCGAATTGATTGTGATGGCTACCAATGCATTGCTTGATAACGGCGATGAACTGTTGTTGCCAGCGCCTGACTACCCGTTATGGACTGCGGCTGCCAGTTTGTCGGGCGGTACACCTGTTCATTATGTCTGCGACGAAGACAAAGGATGGACACCGAATTTGGACGACATTCGCGCCAAAATCACACCGAAGACGAAGGGCATTGTGGTCATTAATCCCAACAATCCCACGGGTGCCTTGTATTCAGATGAGATTCTCAATGGCATTGTTGAAATCGCCAGAACCCATGATTTGGTAATTTTTGCTGACGAGGTCTACGACAAAGTTTTGTACGATGGTTTGAAGCACACACCCATCGCCAGTTTGAGCCAAGATGTTTTGACGCTTACCTTTAACTCGTTGTCCAAGAGTTATCGGTCATGTGGGTATCGCGCGGGTTGGATGATTGTCACAGGCGATAAGCGACCTGCACAAGACTACATTGAAGGCTTGAATATGTTGTCCAACATGCGCCTTTGCTCCAACGTGCCGGGTCAGTGGGCTATTCAAACTGCCTTGGGTGGTCATCAAAGCATCAATGAGTTGGTCAACGAAGGTGGCCGTTTGCGCAAGCAGCGCGACTTAGCCTACGAACTTATCAATGCCATTCCTGGCGTGTCTTGCGTCAAACCTCAAGCTGCGCTTTACATGTTTCCAAAGCTGGACCCAAAAATTTACCCCATCAAGGACGACCAGCAGTTCTTTCTTGAAGTGTTGCAAGAAACAAAAGTCATGTTGGTTCAGGGCACGGGCTTTAATTGGTCAGCACCAGATCATTTCCGAATTGTGTTTTTGCCCCATTTGGACGACTTGCGTGAGGCCATTGAACGCATGGCCAAGTTTTTAGAAAAAGCGCGTCAGCGTTTTGGTACAGCCGTTTAAGTGAGTAAGCAATGAAACCGATTCAAGTTGGCCTGTTAGGCATGGGCACCGTCGGCAGTGGCACATTCAATGTGTTGCAGCGCAATCAAGAAGAAATCAAACGCCGTGCTGGACGTGGCATTGAAATTAGCATGGTGGCCGATTTAGATGTTGCCAAAGCCCAAGCTTTGTGCGCGCCCCATGTCAAAGTGGTCAGTGATGCGCGCCAAGTCATTGCCAATCCCGATATCGCCATTGTGGTGGAACTCATTGGCGGCTACGGTATCGCCAAAGCGCTGGTGCTTGAAGCCATTGCGGCTGGCAAGCATGTGGTTACTGCCAACAAGGCTTTGTTGGCAGTTCACGGTACCGAAATTTTTGAAGCCGCCCGTGTCAAAGGCGTGATGGTGGCATTTGAAGCCGCCGTTGCGGGTGGCATTCCCATCATCAAAGCACTGCGTGAAGGCTTAACAGCCAACAGAATTCAATGGGTGGCTGGCATTATCAATGGCACGACCAATTTCATTCTGTCCGAGATGCGCGATAAAGGTTTGGACTTTGATGTGGTCCTCAAAGAGGCGCAGCGATTGGGTTATGCCGAGACCGACCCCACTTTCGATATTGAAGGTGTGGACGCGGCTCACAAAGTCACCCTGATGAGCGCATTGGCCTTTGGTATTCCTGTTCAGTTTGACCAGGCTTACATCGAAGGCATTACCAAGCTTGGGGCCGCAGACATTAAATACGCCGAGCAGTTAGGCTACCGCATCAAGCTGCTGGGTATCACCAAGCGCACCGAAGCAGGTATTGAGTTGCGCGTTCACCCAAGCCTGGTGCCGACTCAACGTCTCATTGCCAACGTGGAAGGCGCTATGAATGCCGTGATGGTGCAAGGCGATGCGGTGGGCACCACGCTTTATTATGGCAAAGGTGCCGGCTCGGAACCCACAGCCAGTGCAGTCATTGCCGACTTGGTCGACATCACGCGCCTGCACTCTGCCGATCCATTGAACCGGGTGCCGCATTTGGCCTTCCAGCCCGATGCCTTGAGCAACTTGAAGATTTTGCCCATGTCAGATGTGATCACCAGTTATTACTTGCGCTTGCGTGTGGCCGACGAAGCAGGTGTGCTGGCCAAGCTCACGAGTCTGTTGGCCGACGCCAACATCAGCATCGATGCCGTGCTTCAGCGTGAGGCAGATCAAGTAAGTCACGCAGGAGAAAATCAAACCGATGTGATTATCCTGACTCACGATACCGTTGAAGGCAAGATGAACGAAGTATTGAAGCAAATGCAAGCATTGCCAACCGTGATGGCACCCATTACAAAAATTCGCAAGGAAGAATTGAACTGATGCGTTATTTGTCAACCCGGGGTCATGCAGACCGAAAAAGGTTTTGCGAAATCTTGCTAGAAGGCTTGGCCCCTGATGGCGGCTTGTACCTGCCTGAGGCCTACCCGCAAATATCGATAGCACAGTTGGGTCATTTGCGTCAGGTGCTTAACACTCAGGGCTACGCCTCACTGGCCTTTGAAGTCTTGTCTTTGTACATCGATGACATTCCATCCAAGGATTTGCGCGATTTGTGTCAAAAAACGTACACCGAAGCCAGCTTTGGTACATCTGCAATTGTTCCCATCAAGGCGCTCAAAACCAAAGCCGCACTTGGCGCAGTTGTTTATTTAGAGGCCCTTTCCAACGGCCCGACATTGGCCTTCAAAGACATGGCCATGCAGCTGCTTGGCAACTTGTTTGAGTACGAACTCACTCGGCGAAATGCTGAGCTCAATATTTTTGGTGCTACTTCCGGAGACACGGGCAGTGCCGCCGAGTACGCCATGCGCGGCAAAAAAGGGGTACGTGTCTTCATGACCAGCCCAGAGGGCCGCATGAGCCCTTTTCAGCAAGCGCAAATGTTCAGCTTGCTCGATGCCAACATTCACAACATTGCCATACAAGGCGTGTTCGATGATTGCCAAGACATTGTCAAGGCCGTGAGCAACGATTTGGCATTCAAGCGCAAGTACAAAATTGGCACCGTCAACTCCATCAACTGGGCCCGCTTATTGGCGCAGGTGGTGTATTACTTTGCGGGCTATTTTCAAGCCACGCAAAATGACACTCAAAAAGTCAGCTTCAGTGTGCCAAGTGGCAACTTTGGCAATGTGTGCGCAGGCCATGTGGCCCGCATGATGGGTCTGCCTATCGAGCATCTCATTGTGGCCACCAACGAAAACGATGTGCTCGATGAGTTCTTTAGAACGGGTGTCTACCGTGTGCGTGGCTCTGCCGATACCCATGAGACATCCAGCCCCTCCATGGACATCTCCAAGGCCAGCAACTTTGAACGCTTTGTGTTTGACTTGCTCAATCGCGACGCAGCACGCGTGAAGCATTTCTTTCACGATCAATTGAACCAAACAGGCCAATTTGATTTAGGGCAAGACCCCCTTTTTGCGAAAGCCAAAACTCAATTCGGTTTTCTGAGTGGCAAGAGCACCCATGCCGATCGACTGAAAACGATTCAAACTATTTATGCTGACAATCACATCATGGTGGATACGCACACCGCAGATGGTTTGAAGGTGGCCGTGCCTTTGGCAAAACCCGGTGTTCCCATGTTGGTGCTAGAAACAGCATTGCCCATCAAGTTTGCCGCCACCTTGGTGGAAGCTTTAGGCCGCGAACCCGATCGCCCCGCAAAATTTGAAGGCATTGAAGCCTTGCCTAAGCGCGTGCTGGTCATGTCCAAATCGGTCGATGCTGTCAAAGCCTACATTGCGAAACATTGCGACTGAACTTATGACTGACAACAAGGTCACCAAGCGTCCGCCCTTAATGTCTTTGGACGAAGCTTTGAGCTTGGTCCTGAAAGATGTTTCTGTCTTGACTCAAACCGAATGGGTCAACACATTTGAAGCAGATGGCCGTGTTTTGTCGCATGACCTGGTATCTGGGTTGCAAGTACCACCGCAAGATAATTCTTCGATGGATGGCTACGCTGTGCGGGTTGAAGATGTCGTGCATTCGGGCGCAAGCTTAAAAGTCACACAGCGCATACCTGCGGGTCAGCACGGTCATGCTTTGAACCCGGGTGAAGCCGCGCGTATTTTCACTGGGGCACCCATTCCACCGGGCGCCAACGCGGTGGTCATGCAAGAGGATACGCAAGTGACCTCAACTGAAAATGCGGCTGCAGGTGTGCCCGTCATTGTGGTCAACACGGTACCTGGCTTAGGTCAGTGGATTCGCCGCAGTGGTGAAGATGTGTCCCAAGGTGCCGTGGTTTTGCCCAAAGGCACGCGACTCGATCCTGCAGGTTTGGGTTTGGCTGCCAGCATTGGGTTGGCCCAACTGGAAGTCACGCGCAAACCTCGGGTGGCCTTATTCTCTACTGGCGATGAATTGGTCATGCCCGGCGATGTTGCGCCCGAGAACATGCGGCCCGGTGCTATTTACAATTCCAACCGATTTTTCTTGCGTGCCTTGCTGGTTCGACTGGGGTGTGAAGTGACAGACTTGGGCATCGTGCCCGACAAGTTTGAAGCAACTTTGTCGGTCCTGCGTGATGCTGCTTCGCACCACGATTTGGTGTTGACCAGCGGCGGGGTTTCGGTGGGTGAAGAAGATCATGTCAAGCCGGCGGTGGAGGCATTGGGCGGCTTGAATTTGTGGCAAATTTCAATGAAGCCAGGTAAGCCTTTTGCATTTGGTTTTCTCCAATCAAAGGCTTCCGATCAATCGGCCTTTTTCATGGGGCTGCCTGGCAACCCTGTTTCAAGCTTTGTCACTTTTCAACTCTTGGTCAGACCGTTTTTATTGGCCCTTCAGGGTGTTCGCAAAGTGCATTTCGAGCCCCTTCGGTTGCAGGCTAACTTTGACATGCCCAAGCCTGACAAACGCAGAGAGTTTTTGCGAGTGAAACGAAATTCACAGGGTGGCTTAGACCTGTTTCCCAATCAAAGCTCAGGTGTTCTAACCTCGGTGGTGTGGGGCGATGGGGTGGTTGACAATCCAGGCTCTAACGCCATTCAATCGGGTGACTTGGTTCACTTCTACCCTTTCTCTGAGTGGCTTCAATGAAGATCACTTTGCGTTTCTTTGCATCATTGCGCGAGGCCATTGGCCATTCGCAAGAAGAGCTTCACACCACAGCACTCAATGCGGGCCAAGTGCGCGATGAATTGCTGAATCGAGGTGGGGCCTACGCTTGTTTGGGCCGTGAGCGTTCTGTTCGCTTGGCCTTGAATCAGGTCATGGTCAATGAAGATGCCATGCTTCAAGAAAACGCTGAGTTGGCATTTTTTCCACCTGTCACGGGAGGATGAAAAGTGATCGCACGTGTTGTCATTCAAACCGAAGACTTCAATGTGTCTCAAGTGTTGGATCAGCTTCGGGCAGGTGATTTAAGGGTCGGTGCCATTTGCAGTTTTGTAGGCACTGTGCGCGATACCCGCATGCTGTCGGGCAATGCATCTGACCAAATTCTCTCGATGGAGCTTGAGCACTATCCTGGCATGACAGAGTCTGCCATTGAGGCCATGATTGACGAGGCCCATCAACGCTTTGACTTCTACCAAGCCCATGTCATTCACCGGGTGGGCGAGTTAAAACCTGCTGATCAAATTGTCTTGGTGGCGGTTTCTTCTGCGCACCGCGGCGAGAGTTTCAAGGCCTGTGAATTTCTCATGGATTACCTGAAAACGCAGGCACCCTTCTGGAAAAAGGAAGCCACACCAAACGGCGCAAAGTGGGTGGATGCCAGAGTGACTGATGACGCTGCACTGGCACGTTGGGGTATTCAATCGCGCAACGTGGCTTAAGTTTTGACTGCAGGTCAGTGCCTGTAGCTTGGGCGCTCTGACTGAGGTGATTCAAGGTGCTCTGAGCGTTGCGAGAAATCGGGTTGCTGCCACTGTGCCTTCTTGAGAGACTGCTCAATGAGGTGCAACAAACCATGCAACAAAGCTGCTTGTAAATTGAATTCACACGATGCACCGCTGGCGCTGTCGCCGTTTTTATCTTGAAACAACAAGTTCAGGCCACCGCTGTTGTGCAAATTGAGCTGTACGTCTGTGACCAACATGGGAGTTTCGCCCAGCGGCAGGTTGAGGTTTTCTGAAACGAAGGGGGTAGAGAAGTCGGCTTGCGCCAGAAAATTCTCGCGCTTCAATTCAGCCAGCATTTGTTGGGCGGTGGTGTCTGTGGCCATGACTTGAGGGTCGCGGGCTTCTAGTTGAACCACCGAGGCTTGCAAATGCGGTAACAAGCGAAGCGTCATGGCCCGCGTAAGCCAGAGCCTAAATTCTTGGTTGTCTTGGTTGCTGACCCTGAGCGCCAAGCGATCTTGACGCTCGTCATATTGGACCGACATTTGGTGAATGTTCATTCGTCCATTTTAGGGCCTTAGTGGGCTTGCCAGACTCAATTGCAGGTGGCTCTTGAAAAATAGCCTGATCGGCCCAAAATGACAGGCAATAGGAGTTTTCGATGCGAATGGACAAACTAACCACTAAGTTTCAAGAAGCACTGGGCGACGCGCAGAGCTTGGCCTTGGCCAAGGACCATGCCTACATTGACCCCGCACACGTTTTGTTGGCCATGTTGCATCAGCAAGACGGCCCCAAGGCCTTGCTGCAGAGGGCGGGGGTCAATATGACAGCCCTGATGTCAGCGGCCAGTGCCGCGGTTGAGCGCTCGCCACAGGTCACCGGCCAAGATCAAGTTCAGGTTGGGCCTGAATTGGTCAAATTGTTGCAGGCCGCTGAAAAAGAATCCCTTAAAAGGGGCGATGCGTTTGTTGCCAGCGAACTCTTTCTATTGGCTCTGGCCGATGGCAAGTCGGAATTGACGCGAACGGTCAAGGCTGCAGGTTTAAGCCGTCAAAGTTTAGAGGCAGCCGTGGATGCTGTTCGAGGCGGGCAAAACGTGAACAGTGCTAACGCAGAAGGCCAGCGTGAGTCCCTCAAAAAATACTGTATGGACCTCACAGAGCGCGCTCGCATGGGCAAGCTCGATCCTGTGATTGGTCGAGACGATGAAATTCGCCGTGCCATTCAGGTCTTGCAACGCAGAACCAAAAACAATCCCGTGCTCATAGGCGAGCCAGGTGTCGGCAAGACCGCCATTGTGGAGGGCTTGGCCCAGCGCATCGTAGCCGGTGAGGTCCCTGATTCATTGAAAGGCAAGAGGGTCTTGTCTTTGGACATGGCGTCCTTGTTGGCGGGTGCTAAATTCAGAGGTGAATTTGAAGAGCGACTGAAGTCAGTGCTGAATGAGTTGGCCAAAGATGAAGGTCAGACCATCGTGTTCATTGATGAATTGCACACCATGGTGGGGGCTGGCAAGGCCGAAGGCGCGATGGACGCAGGCAATATGCTCAAACCAGCCTTGGCGCGGGGTGAGTTGCATTGCGTAGGCGCCACCACCCTGGACGAATACCGCAAATACATTGAAAAAGATGCCGCTTTAGAACGGCGCTTTCAAAAGATTTTGGTGGGTGAGCCCAGTGTGGAGGCCACCATTGCCATCTTGCGCGGCTTGCAAGAAAAATATGAAATTCACCACGGCGTTGACATCACCGATCCTGCCATTGTGGCGGCTGCCGAACTCAGTCATCGTTACATCACGGATCGATTTTTACCCGACAAAGCCATCGACCTGATTGACGAGGCGGCCTCCAAAATCAAAATTGAAATTGATTCAAAACCCGAAGTCATTGACAAGCTGGACAGGCGCTTGATTCAACTTCAAATTGAACGTGAAGCCGTTAAAAAAGAAACCGATGAGGCATCGCAAAAACGTTTGGGCTTGATCGAAGAAGAAATTGTCAGCTTGAAAAAAGAAGCTGCCGATTTGGAAGAAATTTGGAAGACAGAAAAGGCCCAGGCGCAGGGCAGTCAAAACGTTCGCGAAAAAATTGACCAACTGCGCCAGCAAATTGAAGAGCTCACTCGAAAGGGCGATTTCAACAAAGTGGCCGAACTGCAATACGGCAAGTTGCCAGAGCTCGAAAAGCTGCTGAAAGAAACGCAAGCCAATGAGCTCCATCCTTTAGCAGGCGCTGCGCCTAGGCTGCTTCGCACGCAAGTGGGCGCCGAAGAAATTGCAGAAGTTGTCAGCCGTGCCACCGGCATTCCCGTGTCCAAAATGATGCAGGGTGAGCGCGAGAAATTGTTGCAAATGGAAGTGAAGTTGCACGAGCGCGTGGTGGGGCAAGACGAGGCCATTGCGGCTGTCTCCCATGCCATTCGCCGTTCGCGTTCGGGCCTGTCAGACCCGCAAAGACCCACGGGCTCTTTTTTATTCCTAGGCCCCACAGGCGTTGGCAAAACAGAGCTGTGCAAAGCGCTGGCGGGGTTCTTGTTTGACAGCGAAGACCACCTCATTCGCATGGACATGAGCGAGTTCATGGAAAAGCACTCTGTGGCGCGTCTCATTGGTGCGCCGCCTGGGTACGTGGGTTACGAAGAGGGCGGCTACTTAACCGAAGCAGTTCGTCGCAAGCCCTATTCTGTGCTGCTGTTGGACGAGGTTGAAAAGGCACATCCCGATGTGTTCAATGTGTTGTTGCAAGTTCTAGACGATGGCCGCCTCACAGACGGTCAAGGCCGCACAGTCGACTTTAAAAACACAGTCATTGTGATGACTTCTAACATTGGCTCGCACCTGATTCAGTCTATGGTGGGCGAGCCCAGGGAAGACATCAAAGACGCTGTTTGGGGCGAACTCAAAAACCATTTTCGACCTGAATTTTTAAACCGAATTGATGAAACAGTGGTCTTTCACAGTTTGGATGCCAAGCACATTGAGTCGATTGCCAAAATACAGCTTCAAATATTGGAAGCCCGATTGGCCAAGATGGATTTGCATTTGGAGGTTTCGACTGCTGCTGTGGCGGAATTGGCCAAAGTGGGATTCGATCCTGTGTTTGGTGCACGTCCCCTTAAACGCGCCGTTCAGCAACGGATTGAAAACCCTTTGTCAAAATTGCTTTTAGAAGGCAAGTTCTTGCCCAAGTCGGTCATTCCGGTCGATGTCGACCCCGTCAATGAGCCTGGCGTCTTTAAATTTGATCGGGTTGTCAGTTAAACAAGCCGCCAAGGGCGGGCGTCCTTGGCGCTTTGAAAGTATCATGCGGCCATCACTACAAGAGTCCCTATGAGCGATCAAAAAGTCAAACTTCAAGAAGTCCAGCCTTCATCTCAAATAGGGGGACACCTCCTGGTTGAGTGCCTCATTGCTCAAGGTGTGACCCACGCCTTTGGGGTTCCAGGCGAAAGCTACCTAGCTGCTCTAGATGGTTTTCACAAGTACCAGGACCAAATTCAGTTTGTCACCTGCCGGCAAGAGGGCGGGGCCGCCTTCATGGCAGATGCACAAGGCCGTTTAACGGGCCGTCCAGGGGTTTGTTTTGTAACCCGGGGCCCAGGCGCCACCAATGCCTCGATTGGCGTTCACACGGCGTTTCAGGATTCCACCCCCATGGTCTTGTTTGTGGGGGATGTGGCCACTGAAACCCGCGACCGTGAAGCTTTTCAAGAAGTCGACTTTTGTTCCTTCTTTGGCCCGAGCACCAAAGGCATGGCCAAGCGAGTAGAGCGAATCGATGATGCCAGCAGAATTCCGGAGTACGTTGCCCGCGCCTTTGCCACTGCCATGAATGGCCGTCCTGGCCCTGTTGTGCTTGTCTTGCCTGAAGACATGCTGACCCATGAGGTCTCTTCGAGGCCGTTGCCGCAACTTGAGCCCGTTCAGGCTTGGAGTGATCCTGGCAGCTTGCGTGAGTTGCGTGAATTGCTGTTGCAGGCACAACGGCCTTTCGTGATTGCCGGAGGAGGGGGGTGGACGCCGCAGTCAGCGCAAGCCCTTCAGCGCTTTGCAGAGAATTGGCAACTGCCCGTTGGCAATGCGTTTCGTTTTCAAGACACATTTGACAATTTTCACCCTTTGTATGCCGGAGATGTCGGCATTGGCATCAATCCAAAATTGGCGCAACGCATCAAGGACAGCGATTTGATCATTGCCATTGGTCCGCGCTTAGGCGAAATGACCACCAGCGGTTACACCTTGTTAGAAGTTCCAAAACCCAAACAAAAGTTGGTGCACATTCATGCGAGTGCTGAAGAATTGAATCGTGTTTACCACGCTGATTTGGCCATTTGCGCAAGCATGAATGCCGCGGCGCGGAGCTTGGAAGTTCTCACTGCGCCGTCCAGTGTGGCTTGGACCGATTGGGCGGCACAAGCCAATGCAGACTACTTGGCCAACACACTGCCGCAGACCTTGGCGGGCTTGCCGGCTGACTCTGCCCAAGGTCTTGTCAACATGCCCGAAGTTGTTTCAGTTTTGCAGCGCCATTTGCCTGCGGACGCGGTGCTGACCAACGGCGCAGGCAATTTTGCAAGTTGGGTGCACCGGTATTACAAGCACCACGGCATCAGCAAGGGTTTTAAAACACAGTTGGCCCCGACTGTCGGTGCCATGGGTTACGGCGTGCCTGCTGGCATTGCGGCGGCGGTGCTCACGGGTCGGGTCGTCTTCACCATTGCAGGCGATGGCGATTTCCTCATGAACGGCCAAGAACTGGCCACCGCCGCTCAGCACGGCGCCAAAACAATTGTGGTTCTTCTGAACAACGGCATGTACGGCACCATCAGGATGCATCAGGAAAGAGATTTTCCAACCCACAACATGGGCTCTCACCTGAACAATCCAAACTTTGCCAATTTGGCCAAAGCTTATGGCTATGAGGGTGTGCGTATTTCGAAAACAGAAGAGTTTGAGCCAGCACTCACAGCAGCATTGGCGCGAAATCAAGGCACCTTGATTGAAATCATGCTCGACCCCGAAGCCATCACAACTCGCGTCACTTTATCAGCCATCACGCAGAATGCCTTGAAGACAAAGTGAATTGCCAAGGGCAAAAAAAAGCCGGGGTGACCCAGCTTTTTTCATTTGGAAAACATTGAATTACTTCAAGTGTTTGCCGATCAAGCCAGCCAATTCAAACATGGTGACTTGAGCCTTGCCAAAGATGGCTTTCAGCTTGTCATCAGCGTTGATGTTGCGCCTGTTGACATTGTCTTGCAGGCCGTGTTTCTTGATGTAAACCCACAACTTGCTCACGACTTCTGTACGTGGCAGAGGAGCTGCACCCACCACAGCAGCCAATGCGGCGCTAGGTGTTAAAGCCTTCATGAAAGCAGCATTTGGGGTGCGCTTTTTAGCGGGGGCTTTTTTAGCTGCTGGCTTTTTAGCTGGAGCAGCTTTCTTGGCTGGCGCAGCTTTTTTAGCTGGAGCAGCCTTTTTTGCAGGCGCAGCTTTTTTCGCTACGGGTTTTTTGGCGGGTGCTGCCTTTTTTGCAGGAGCAGCTTTTTTCGCCGGAGATTTTTTTGCAGTTGCCATTTTGAAATTCCTTAGGACGGAAGTTGGTTCGCAGCCGGAAACTTATTTATCCGGCTGAGCGCATGCTACTGGAGAAACACGCTGTTTCCTAGGGGAAGTGAAGATTTTTTCCCCTTGCTGTTGTAGATTTTCCTCTCTCAGTGCGTTCGCATTTGACTGACGTGGGTGCTTGTTGGTTTGAATTTTTGCCAAGCATGCGTTTTGATGTTGAAATTTGTTTTCACAATACGAAATAAAGACTTGTTGCATTGCATCAATTTTTCTCAATATGAGAAATAATATTCCACGATGAGAAATATAAGTCATAAGATATTGATTTTTAACGAATAAATAAATGTCTTATATAAGATATTGAATATTTTAAAAGTCTTATATAAGACTTAGAATTTCCTCGGTGCCTAAGATTTTTAAAGTGTTCTTTGGCCGCTACATCAACCACCTCGAAGGAAATCGTCATGCCACAAAATATCGTTGAACAACTGAGCCGTGAACAACAAATTGCCGCATTGGAAAAAGATTGGGCCACCAACCCCCGTTGGAAGGGCATCAAGCGCGGCTACACCGCTGCAGATGTCGTTCGTTTGCGCGGCTCTTTTCCCATCGAGCACACCTTGGCTCGTCGCGGTGCAGAGAAGCTCTGGGACTTGCTCCACACCGAACCCTATGTCAATTGTTTAGGCGCTCTGACCGGTGGTCAAGCCATGCAACAAGTCAAGGCTGGTATCAAGGCCATCTATTTGTCTGGCTGGCAAGTGGCTGCTGATAACAACTCCAACGCTTCCATGTACCCCGATCAATCGCTGTATCCCGTGGATTCTGTGCCCAAGGTGATTGAGCGCATCAACAACAGCTTCCGCCGTGCTGATGAGATTCAATGGTCCAAAGGCACCAACCCCGGCGACAAAGACTACACAGACTACTTCGCACCCATCGTTGCCGATGCTGAAGCGGGTTTTGGTGGTGTGCTCAATGCATTCGAATTGATGAAGGCCATGATCGCTGCGGGTGCAGGAGGCGTTCACTTTGAAGACCAATTGGCTTCCGTGAAGAAATGCGGTCACATGGGCGGTAAGGTCTTGGTGCCCACCATCGAGGCTTGCCAGAAATTGATCGCAGCCCGCATGGCGGCTGACGTGTGTGGCGTTCCTACTTTGGTCATTGCACGCACAGATGCAGAAGCGGCTGATTTGCTTACCAGCGACTATGACGAAAACGACAAGCCTTTCCTTACAGGTGAGCGCACCGCTGAAGGCTTCTACAAAACCAAGAAGGGCATGGACCAAGCCATTAGCCGTGCAGTGGCGTACTCCGATTACGCCGACTTGGTATGGTGTGAAACAGGCACACCCGATTTGGAATTTGCACGCAAGTTTGCGGAAGCCGTTCACAAGAAGCACCCCGGTAAAATGTTGGCTTACAACTGCTCACCTTCTTTCAATTGGAAGAAAAACTTGGACGATGCCACCATCGCCAAATTCCAAAAAGAACTGGGCGCTATGGGTTACAAGTACCAGTTCATCACTTTGGCGGGCATTCACTCCATGTGGTACAGCATGTTTGACTTGGCGCAAGCCTATGTTCAGCGTGGCATGTCGGCCTATGTTGAGAAGGTGCAAGAACCCGAATTTGCTGCCCGAGATCGCGGCTACTCATTTGTGTCGCACCAGCAAGAAGTGGGCACGGGTTACTTTGATGAATTGACCACCGTGATCCAAGGCGGCCGCTCTAGCGTGACGGCTTTGACGGGTTCTACTGAAGAAGAACAGTTTCATTGATCCAAAACACCTCAGGCACAGCGTAAAATCTGGCCTGAGCGTTTGAAGACGCGGCAAATGCCGCGTTTTTCATTTCTGGCGCCGCATTGGCGCCTTCTTTTTTTCTAGTCGAACATGGTTCAGATCACACTTCCCGACGGTTCATTGCGTGAGTTTCCCGGTCCCGTCACCGTGGCAGAGGTTGCAGCGTCCATTGGCGCAGGCTTAGCCAAGGCCGCCTTGGCTGGCAAAGTCGATGGCAAAGTGGTGGACACGAGTTTCAGCATTGTTAGCAATGCCCAACTTGCCATCATCACGGCCAAAGATGCAGACGGCCTTGAAGTGGTGCGTCACTCCACGGCTCACTTGTTGGCGTATGCCGTCAAAGATTTGTACCCTGATGCACAGGTCACCATCGGCCCTGTTATTGAAAACGGGTTTTACTACGACTTTGCCTACAGCCGTCCTTTCACCTTAGAAGATTTGGCTGCCATAGAAAAGCGCATGACCGAATTGGCTAACAAAGATGAGCCCGTGCTTCGTCGTGTTTTGCCGCGTGATGAAGCCGTTGCTTATTTCAAAGGCATGGGCGAGAACTACAAAGCAGAGATCATTGGCAGCATTCCTTCCAATGAAGATGTAAGTTTGTACAAAGAGGGCGCGTTTGAAGATTTGTGCCGCGGCCCGCACGTACCCAGCACCGGCAAGCTCAAGCACTTCAAACTCATGAAGGTAGCCGGTGCCTATTGGCGCGGCGACAGCAAAAACGAAATGCTGCAACGCATTTACGGTACCGCTTGGACCAGCAAAGAAGATTTGCAAAACTACCTGACCCAATTGGAAGAAGCAGAGAAGCGCGATCACCGCAAATTGGGCCGTGAACTCGATCTGTTTCACATTGACGAGCACGCACCAGGCTTGGTGTTCTGGCACCCCAAGGGCTGGTCTGTTTGGCAAAAGGTTGAGCAGTACATGCGTGCTGTTTACCAAGACAACGGCTACCAAGAAGTCAAAGGCCCGCAGATCATTGACAAATCTTTGTGGGAAAAAACAGGTCACTGGGACAAGTACCGCGACAACATGTTCACCACCGAGTCAGAGAAGCGCGACTACGCTTTGAAGCCCATGAACTGCCCCGGACACATTTTGATTTTCAAGCAGGGCATGAAGAGCTACCGCGATTTGCCGCTGCGTTATGGTGAGTTCGGACAGTGCCACCGCAACGAGCCCACTGGCGGCTTGCACGGCATCATGCGTGTGCGCGGCTTTACGCAAGACGATGGTCACATCTTCTGTACCGAAGATCAGATCTTGGCTGAAAGCGTTAACTTCACCACTCTTTTACAAAAGGTCTACCAAGACTTTGGCTTTACCGACATCATCTACAAAGTGGCCACGCGTCCTGCACAGCGCATTGGCTCCGATGAAATTTGGGACAAGGCAGAACACGCACTCATGGAAAGTTTGAGAGCTTCCAACTGTGATTTTGAAATTGCCCCGGGTGATGGTGCTTTCTACGGCCCCAAAATTGAATACACCTTGAAAGACGCCATTGGCCGCCAGTGGCAGTGCGGCACCATTCAGGTTGACTTCTCAATGGCTGAGCGCCTGGATGCTGAATATGTGGGCGAGGATGGCAACCGCCATCGCCCCGTCATGCTGCACCGCGCCATCGTTGGCAGCATGGAGCGATTCATCGGAATTTTGATCGAACAGCACGCGGGTGCCTTGCCTGTTTGGTTGGCTCCAATTCAGGTGGTGGTGTGCAACATTACCGATTCTCAGGCCGATTACTGTCGCGAAATTGCCCAAAAAATGCAAAAACTAGCGGGAAATCAAGGCCTTAGGGTCGATTTAGACCTCCGAAACGAGAAAATCACGTATAAAATACGTGAGCATTCATTGCAGAAGCCGCCTTACATCCTTGTCGCTGGCGACAAAGAAAAGGCGGCAGGTACTGTCGCGGTTCGCGCCCGGGGTAACAAAGACCTCGGTGTCATGTCTGTTGATGCGTTCATTGAACTCATCCAATCAGACATTGAATCTAAAGTTTGAAGGTATTTTCCGATTGCTTTAGCTTGACGCTTGCCCGTCGGTTTGGGCTGCCTTGTGCAGTTATTTTTTAAAGGATTTGAACCATCGCTACCACTGAATTTCGTGACCGCCGCCAGCGCGAAGAGCGTAAGCATCGTCTGAACCGTGAAATCACTTTCCCTGAGGTCCGTTTGTCCGGACCCGAGAACGAAGCCCTTGGAATCGTTTCTTTGTCAGATGCCTTGCGCATGGCAGGAGAGTTGGACGTTGATTTGGTTGAAATTGCAGCCACCGCAACGCCCCCGGTTTGTAGGCTTATGGACTACGGCAAGTTCAAATACCAAGAACAAAAACGTGCTGCCGAAGCCAAAGCCAAGCAGACGGTCATTGAGATCAAGGAAATTAAATTCCGACCTGGTACCGATGACGGTGACTACAACATCAAGATGCGCAACATCCGCCGATTTTTGGCCGATGGTGACAAGTGCAAAGTGACCTTGCGTTTTCGCGGTCGCGAAA
>Ga0209442_1000235_pt1 | contig 33767 bp, 53 predicted proteins | sample LauGreSBDMM110DD_2_FD_187565 | JGI IMG/M metagenome (GOLD analysis project Ga0209442, IMG submission 187565) | Freshwater lake microbial communities from Lake Michigan, USA - Sp13.BD.MM110.DD (SPAdes) (version 2) | ecosystem: Environmental > Aquatic > Freshwater > Lake | place: Lake Michigan...
CTGGGCTTGTCAATGCGTGTGGTTCGTCAGTACACCATCAATAACGACTCTATCCCCACCCGTGTGGATGTGTTGTATGGTTGGGCTCCCCTGTATCCCGAACTCGCTTGCCGAGTTGCAGCTTAATCAACATTGAAAGGACTTTAATCATGTCTAATCCAGGCGCAGCAAGCACCACCACCAACCACCCCAGTAACTTGGCAACCAATCAGGCATTGCGCTTGATTGCCTCTGCCCAAGGCGTTAACCTCAATGCTGTTGCTGACACTATCGCCCCCATCTTGGTGGCTGGTAACGTCAGCGTTCAAAGCATCATTGTTGCAAACGCAAGCATCAGTTTGACCACGGCACAACTTGCCGTGTACACAGGCCCAAGCGCTACTGGCACAGCAGTGAAATCAGCATATGCGTTGTCGGGTAATAACTCGACCACCGCAGTTGTTGTAACCGCCGCAACCTCAACCGCATCGATTACGGGCACACCCCTGTATATTCGTTGCACCACCGCCCAAGGCGCTGCCGCAACCGCAGATGTATTTATCTACGGTTACGACCTGACGTTCCTGCCTTAAAACGGCATGAACTAAGTGAAAGAGCCGCCCTCAAAAGGGGTGGCTTTTTCTCTTTTGAAGCATATAATTTGATGAACTGAAAGGCCAAGCCATGTCCAATTACGCACAGATTTCTGCCACCGCAATGGTGAAGAATCAACCTGGAAAACTAAAAGGCATTTTTGTTAGCACCGTTTCCAGCACTCCCACCGTGACTGTGTACGATGCCCAGACCCCTGGCACAGATGTGAAAATCATTGATACATTCACCATGACAGCGGCGACAAATATCAATTTTTATGATGGCATCAATTGTGAAAACGGGTTGTATGTCGTAATTTCTGGAACTGCAAGTATCACGGTTTATTTCGAGTAAGCCATGACCACAGCGGTCACCCAGACCACTAATTTTGTCCCTGTGCAGGGCGTTTTTGCGCCCGAGCCTACCTTTGCCCTTCAGTATTTTGTTGGCCCTGCTGGAACGCCTTTTTATGGCCCAGAAAACGCCTCATTCACGAACATCAGCACGGTAACTGGCACGATTACCACAACCCCAACTAGCGCCACAGACATTGCCAACAAGGGCTATGTGGATTCGGTGGCGCAGGGTTTGGATGTAAAAGCATCCTGTGTTTATTCGACCACCAACAACATCACGTTGTCTGGCTTGGCAGTACAGGCGGGGGGTGATTGGGTTGCCACGCTGACCGCTGGGGATAGGATTCTGGTCAAAGATCAGACGTTGAGCCAGTTCAATGGCATATATGTGGCATCTGCCAGCACTTGGGCACGATCTGCCGACATGAATACATGGGCAGAAGTGCCATCAGCGTTCACCTTTATTGAATCTGGCACAACCCTGGCTGATACGGGCTGGGTGTGTACCTCAAACCAAGGCGGCACGATTGATGTGACCCCAATCACTTGGTCGCAGTTTTCTGGGGCTGGGTCTTACTTGGCTGGTACAGGCTTAACCCTGACAGGCAACACATTCAGCATCACCAACACAGCGGTGACTGCGGCGGCATACGGGTCGGCCTCCCAAGTGGCGACTTTCACGGTCAATTCACAAGGCCAAATTACCTTGGCGGCAAACGCCAGTATTGCTATTGCGGCATCACAGATAACCAGCGGCACGATTGACAGCGCCAGATTGTCGGGTAGTTATTCGGGCATAACTGGTTTGGGAACGCTGGGCGACTTGACGGTGACCAACACCATCACAGGGTCGGTATCGGGCAACGCTGGCACGGCTACAACGGCAACCAAGGCCACAAACATTGCGGGTGGTGCGGCTGGTTCATTGCCTTACCAAACAGCGGCAGATGTAACGGCATTTTTGGCGGCAGGGTCTAACGGTCAGGTTTTGACGTTGGCTAGTGGCGTTCCATCGTGGTCGGCTGCATCAACTGGCACAGTAACATCGGTTAGCGGTACAGGCACGGTCTCAGGCATTAGTTTGTCGGGCACTGTGACCACCACGGGCAATTTAACGTTGGGCGGCACATTGGATTTGTCTGCACCCCCTGCAATTGGCGGTACAACTGCCAACACTGTCAGAGGCACAACAATGACGGCAACGACTAAGTTTGTCGGGCCATTTTTTGAGGCTGCAACAAGTGCTGGCGGGGCTTTGCGTAATTCGGGCGGGACAAGTCAATTGTCTTGGGGCGCTGGTGGTGGTGACAACTTAACATTGAGTGTTTCTACCAATATCAATGGTGCAAATGCACAGATTGACATAAGCCCAACGGGTACGGGTCATGTTCACATGAAACCCACAGGCACAGGTGCAATTGAAATTGCCCCAACAAGCCTTGGCACGATTAACAATATGTCGATTGGTGCAACCACAGCATCAACGGGCAAATTCACCACTATTGATTTCAGCAGCACATTGGCGGTTTCGGGTGCAACGGGTTCAGCGGGGCAGGTTTTAACTTCTAATGGCGCAAGCGCCCCCACATGGACAACGCCTGTTGCCTATGCCACGGTCACAGATGACACTACCACCAATGCGGTGCGTTATCCCTTGTTTGCAGACCAAACCACGGGTAATTTAGTTACCACGCTGGTCAGTTCCACAAAGTACAACTTTAACCCCAGCACGGGATTGTTGACCGCCACAGGGTTCAGCGGTTCGGGGGCGAGCCTGACAAGTTTGCCAGCGGGTCAGCTATCGGGCACGATTCCCAGCGGTGTTTTGGGTAATTCAACTTTGTACGTTGGCACAACCGCAATTGCACTCAATCGGGCAAGTAGCGCCCAATCCCTGACAGGCGTGAATATTGATGGGTCGGCAGGGTCGGCTACGACAGCAACAACTGCAACAAACGCAACCAATGTGGCGATTACTGATGACACCAGCACAGCGGCAGAAATGTATCTGTCCTGGGTGACTACAAGCACAGGAAATTTGCCAATCAAGGTATCATCCACTAAACTCAAATTTAATCCATCCACGGGCGTTTTAACCGCTACGGGCGGGGTCACAGGGGGCACATTCTGATGTGGAAAATCTTGGAAATCCAAGCCGATGGCGATCTGATCACAGGCGCACGGTATTTCTGCGCTAAAAATGGAGTAGAAACCGAGGGCTGGTGGAAGTTTGCCGAGCCTGTGCTTACCGTTCCATTTGCTGATGTGACCGAGGATATTGTTATTGGCTGGGTAACCGCCGACATTGGCGCACAGGTCGAGGCCCGATTAGACGCGCAAGCTGCGGTAACTCAACGGGTTGTTGTCGCCCCCTGGTTGCCCCAAGTATTTACACCGAGCATTTGAGGAATCAATATGGCAGTCTTTTTATCACCAATTGGCGGCGCTGGGTGGCAGTTTTTTAATAACGATGGCACTGTGTTATCGGGCGGGAAACTCTACACCTATGCGGCGGGAACAACTACCCCTAAAACAAGCTACACAACATCGGCGGGGAACATTGCTCACGCCAATCCAATCATTTTGGATTCTGCTGGCAGAGTGCCAGGGGGTGAAGTATTCCTTTTAAGCACATCAGCATACAAATTTGTTTTAAATACAAGCACAGATATTCTTCTTGGGACTTACGACAATATTTGGGGGATTGGGGCCGCTGGTGGTTCAGAGGTGGTGACCCCAATAATTTACACATCAACTGGAACGGGGTCGCAAACAACATTTGGCCTGGGGTCTACGCCAACAAACGAAAACACCACCAATGTTTATGTCAATGGCGTATATCAGCAAAAAAACACTTATTCCCTGTCTGGGGCAAATTTAGTGTTTTCAACTGCGCCGCCCACTACATCCATGATTGAAGTTTCTTTTAATTAAATAAACAATGGCACAAACAGGTTTTACCCCCATCCAACTGTATTCTTCTAGTACAGCAACGAATGTGCCGTTAGCGGCTAATCTTGCCACTGGTGAATTGGCGATCAACATTACTGATGGCAAGCTGTTTTATAAAGACAATGCTAGTGCGGTTCAAGTTATTGGGTGGAAAGTTGTCCCAGCTACGGCTGGCGGTACGGGGCAAACATCTTATGCCGTTGGTGATCTAATTTATGCAGATACCACTACAACATTGGCTAAATTGCCAGATGTTGCCACGGGTAATGCGCTTATTTCGGGGGGCGTTGGAGTTGCGCCAAGCTGGGGCAAGATTGGCCTTACAACCCATGTCAGCGGCACTTTGCCTGTTGGCAATGGTGGTACTGGACAAGCCAGCAATTTGACCCAATACGGCATTGTTTATGGGTCTACCACCACAGCAATGGCGACAACTGCGGCTGGTACTTCCACCCAAGTTTTGCATGGCAATGCCTCTGGCGCACCAACGTTTAGTGCCGTATCTTTAACAGCAGATGTATCAGGTACTTTGCCTGTTGCAAATGGCGGGTTTGGAAATACTACTGGGTATCTTCCATATACATCGGTAACCTTTACAGATTTATCTACTGCATTTGTTGATGTATCAACTTTAGATGCGGGACGGGCGCTTTGTGTTTCGTTATTTTCTGTTGATGGTTGTGATGCAATGTTTTTGCTAGGTATGTCTTTTGACGGCGGGAATTTAAATGTACGCGCCACAAACATTTCTGGCGCAACAGTAGGAACATCTAGTGCTGATGCGACTGTAATTATTGCTGGTGATGCAAGAACATACACTATTGGTAGAAATCCATCGACTGGATACTATCGAATCAAAGCATCATCAATTGCAACTGGAACAACCACATTTAGATTTACCGTTTTTGGTCAACGATAAGGAATTTTTATGTTAAACACATACACATGGACAATTATGCATCTGCAATGCTTGCCTATACATGAAGGCAAAAGCAATGTGGTTTGTAGCGTTGGCTTTTCTGTAAGCGCAACAGATGGCGTAAATACTGCAAGTATTAACAACACGCTAATGATGCCCTATGATGAAAATGAAAATTTCATTGAATATGAAGGATTAACCTCTGACACGGTATTGGGCTGGGTGCAAAAGGCATTGGGCGCAGAAGGTATCACTAGCACCGAGGCTGAATTAGATGAGATACTTTCTAAATTAGCCAATCCTCCCGTTATCACACGCAGTTTGCCTTGGGCAAATTAATAAAGGAATTGTTATGCCATTAACAAAAGTCTCTTACTCAATGATAACGGGTGCGCCCGTTAATGTATTTGACTATATGACACCAGTGCAGATTGCTGATGTTTTGGCAAATACATATGCTGAGAATGTAACCGTTCCAGTTCAAGCCGCTTTAGACAGCGGTGCTAAATCAATTTATTTTCCTGCTGGAACTTATAAAATATCTACGCTAACAGTTCCTGGCACAGTGCGCCAAATAACTGGCGTAGGTGCAAATCGTGGAGAAGCAACTAATTTGCGATTTGATACTGGGCAAACACTTACCAATGGTTTGTTGATTTCTACTGGTTGTTCTGGTTTGGCAGTATCTGGATTGCATTTGCAATTCCGTACAGGCTCATATACCAACGGCATTTTTATTGACAACGATAATCACTTTCAAACGTGGGATAACGTTACAACTGATGATAGCGTAAACCCTGGCACTTACAGAGTATCAAACCATTGGCACTTAGATAACAATTGTTTTTCAAATATTTTTCGTCATTGTGGTGCATGGGGGCCAGATAACGCTAATACGATTGGTATCGTAATAGACAATGTGGGAAATTCGTTAGATTTTTATTCCTGTCGTTTTATTCATTGTGGCATAGGTGTTTATCTTCCTGGCGCAAGCTGTGAAGTTATTAACTTTTGGGGCGGTGAAATTGCAAGCAACGTCAGCTATGGCGTTCACATTGGGAATACAGGTGGAACAACCTCAGCGACATTAGAAGTATTAAATTTCACTGGTGTGTATTTTGAAGATCAAACAATACATATTTACCAAAATTGTCCTGATATGAAGGGCTTGAATATTATTGGTTGCCGCACATCTGAAACCGCATGGACTTCTCTTGTCAAAATAAATCAAACAACGTACACCGTTAAAATTTTTGGTGGGTCATATATTCGTGCGGGTGGCGGTACTGGTTATTTGATTGATGTAAACAATAAATCGCTTATTGATGCAACCATTGATAATCCGGTTATGTTTCAGTCATCACCATACATAAATCAAGGCACACAACAGGTTTGGTATAGAACAAACCGAATTGGTGGTTCTCCAGGCCAAATCAGTTATGAAACTCAAGGCATTGAAGCGCGAAAAGACTTCAACACCACATATTCCTATGCTGGGAAAATTCTTGACACTTACTATGGCAATGCCGCTTATTTTGCTACGCAAGAACGTGGGCACAGCGTAGTTTGGGATAACGTATACCCTGGTGATACTGGGTCACTTTTTTCAACTTATGCTTTTAAACGTGGCGATGTTGTTTGGAGAGAAGATGCAACTGCTGGTGGTAATGCTGGGTGGATGTGTATTACCGCTGGAACTCCAGGCACATGGAAAGCAATGGCAAATATTGCCGCATAAGGATAATTTATGACCCAGCCGATTGACATCATCACCCGAGCCATGAAGGACATTGGCGCTGTTGCCGCTGGTGAAGTGCCAACGGCAGATGAGGCGCAAGATGGCTTGGATATGCTTAACGACATGATCGCCCAATGGTCGAATGAAAACATGATGGTTTTCTATCGATCAGAGATTATTTTCCAGACCACGCAAAACCAAGTGCAATACACCATTGGCCCAGGTGGTCAGATGGGGGCGACATTTACAGGGTCGATTGTTGGCACAACTTTGACCGTCCCAGCTAATGGGGTGACCGCTGGTGGCATAAATATCGGTCTGACGCTATCAGGCACAGGCATCACATCAGGAACAAGGATTGTGGGCTTCACAACGGGCGCAGGGGGCAATGTAAACGAGGGCGGGACATATACCTTATCCAGCAGTAATACCACGCCCACGCCAGCTTTCACGGGGTCTATTAGCGGCACAACTTTAACTGTCAGCGCCATTTCTGCTGGTTATTTGGGCGTTGGTTCTGTAATTGCTGGAAGCGGTGTCACCGTTGGCACTACGATTACAGCGTTTGTTAGTGGTCTTGGCGGGGTCGGAACCTATACCGTGTCGGTTTCCCAAACCGTTGGCAGCGTTGCTATGACAGGGACTATTATTCCTTTTCCAATCACGGCCTACTACGAGCGCCCATTGTCAATTGAATCAGGCTTTGTGCGGGTGGCGACTCAGCAAGGCGGGACAAACATTGCGGGGGGTTATCTTGACTATCCCTTGTCGATTCTTAGCCTTGAAGAATATGAATCCATCGGCATCAAGCAATTAAATGGCCCTTGGGCAAAGGCGATCTACTATCAACCCTCTGAACTGCTGGGCACAATTTATGTGTACCCCAACCCGTCCCAGGGTGAATTGCACTTGTTCACCCAGACAATCTTCAGAGAATTCGCAACGCTGAACGACACCATCCAACTGCCCCAAGGCTACAACATGGCGTTGCGGTGGTGCTTGGCTGAACGTTTGCTGCCTATGTTTGGCAAAGTCAATCAGGTGCAGATCGGCATGATCAACGCCTATGCAGGGCAAGGCAAAGCCACGGTTAAGCGCACCAATATGCGCCCAGCCCAGATTTCCCGATACCCTGACAGTCTGATGGTTGGCAGGGCTAGGGATGCTGGCTTTATTATGGACGGCGGCTTCAGATGATTTACGGAAGTGTGTTAATATCAGGTTTTCTGAAAGGAATTCTGATATGGCAAGAGATCACCGTAAAGAGTATGCAGACCGTAAAGCAAGAATTGCCGCTGGGACAATTGGTGAAAAACCTGGAAGGTTACAAAACACACCAGAAGTCTTATGGAAAAAAGTTGATGTTAAAAACCCTGATGAATGTTGGCCTTGGATTGGAACAATCGAAAAAAGCGGCTATGGTCGCACTTGGATTGGCGACAAAGGTTACTATGCCCATCGGGTTATCTTCAACTTGGCAAACCCAGGCATGATTGAATTAAGAGCGCCCACCAACAAAAAAGCCCGAGGGTTTTTAATGCACCTTTGCGACAACCGTGTTTGTTGCAATCCAGCGCATTTGCGTGTGGCGAACTTGCGTGAAAACAATCTTGATATGCATGAAAAAGGCAGGGTCAAACACAAAACAGGTGAAGATCACCATCGGTCTGTTTTTACCAATACACAGATTGATGAAATCATGTCTATGCGTAACAATGGCATCACCATGAGTTTGATTGCCGAAAAAATGAATGCCAACAAATCAACCGTTAAATCCTTGATCAGAAGGAAAACCAATGCCTGATTTTGGCTTTGTCGGCACATCCTACGTTGCGCCATCTATCTACCAAGGTGACCAAGAATGTATCAATTTCTTTGCTGAGATTGACACATCTAAGCAACCTGGGGACAGGGGCATTGTGGCGCTATACCCCACGCCTGGACTGACTGAGGAAGTACAACTTGCGGCGGCAGAGGTGCGGGGCTTGCACACCATGTCAGGCGAAACCATCCTAATTGCGGTGGCAGGAAGTGCTGTTTATCAGGTCACCACAGCATTTGTTGCCACGCAAATCGGGACTCTAACAACCAGCGCAGGGCAAGTTTCCATATCCGACAACATTGACACAACCAATGGCTTGACCGCCTATATTGTGGATGGCCCTAATCGGTATACATGGGTTGTGGCGACCAATACATTTACCGCCTTACCCCCATCAGACGGCCCTTGGCAGGGCGCATCTGTGGTTGATGTGGTTGACAACTACAACATTTACAACGAGCCAGGAACACAGAACTGGGCTTGTACTGACCTTGGGTCTAGTCTATCCACCCAAGACCTGTACGGCACGGCTGATGGGGCATCTGACCTGTTGGTGACGCTAATTGTTAACCAGCGACAGGTGTATTTGATTGGTGAAATCACCACCGAGGTCTGGACAGATGTGGGCAACGTAATCGCAGGGATTACCAGTTTCCCATTCCAGCGTGTGCCAGGGACTTCAAGCCAATCAGGTATTGATGCCAAGTTTTCCCTTTCCCGATTGGGTGAAACATTTGCTTGTGTAGCAAAAGACACAAGGGGTTCGGCAACCATTGAAATGATGCAGGGTTACACCTGGGTCAGAATCAGCACCCACGCTGTTGAACAGTCTTTGGTAGATTCTGTGACTGATGATGCTATTGCCTACACTTACCAGATTGAAGGCCATGAAATGTATGTGGTCACCTTCCCCAGCGTTGGGGAATATGGCCTTACTTGGGTTTATGACTTAACCACAAAAAGCTGGCACAAATGGTTATCTTGGGATTCTGATTTAGGGGTTTACAAGCGCCATAGATCAAACTGTGCGGCATTTTTTGGCAATAAAAATCTTGTTGGTGACTTTGAAAACGGCAAGATTTACAGCTTAGATAACGCTGTATATACAGACAACGGCAACACAATCCGCAGACTGCGCCGAGCCATTCACCTGACCCAAGACCTCCAGCGCCAATATTTTGATTCTTTCCAGATTCAGTTTCAGCCAGGGGTTGGCTTAAATACTGGTCAAGGACAAGACCCCCAAGCCATGTTGCGTTGGTCAAATGATGGCGGTAGCACTTGGTCAAATGAGCATTGGGTCAGCATGGGAAAGATCGGCAACTATGTCAATCGCGCCCTTTGGCGGCGGCTGGGCTGGGCACGGGATAGAATTTTTGAAGTGGCGATTAGTGACCCTGTGAAGGTGGTCATTGTGTCTGCTGAACTCAAAATGTCTGCTGGGGACAACTGATGGCAACCGCAATCCCCAACAGCAATATCAATATCCCGTATTCGTCATTTCTTGACCCGACTACGGGACGGCCCAGCATTCCTTGGATGCAATGGTTGATGAATCCCAACATCATTACGCTAAACGTACAAAACACCAACATCACGGGTGGGTCGATCACCAACGTGACCATTACCAACAGCATAATCAACAGTTCCACCATTGGACTGACAACCCCTGCGGCGGGTAAGTTTACCGATTTCACGGCCTTGAATGGGGTCAAAGGGGGTACGTTTTGAACAATGCTGATTTGTTTGTTGCCCACCAAGGCAAGTTTGAGGCTGATTTAGGCGTTGAACATCACTTTTCTGATGGCCTATATGCCAAGCGGATGCGTATCCCAGCGGGGTTTGTGGCTGGCACTCATGCCCACAATTACAGTCATTTAAGTATTCTTGCCAAAGGGCGGGTAATTGTGCGGACAGACGAAGGCCAAAAAGAATACACCGCGCCAGCCTGTTTAGAAATAAAATCAGGCATTCACCACACAATTGAGGCACTTGAAGATTGTGAATGGTTTTGCATCCATGCAACAGATGAAACTGATGCAGCCAAGGTTGACGAAGTTTTGATTCGAAAGGAAACATCATGCCATTAGCATGGGCCATCGGCGGTGCAGCGTTATTAGGGTACATGGGTTCTCAACAGCAAGCGGGTGCTGCAACATCTGCCGCTGGTCAACAATATGCAGCCACTCAGGATGCCGCCCGTGTACAACGGGAAATGTTTGACATTCTGAACAAGCAACAAGAACCATATCGCGTTGCTGGAACTGGTGCGCTTACCAGAATTGGGCAAATGTTGCCGCAATTGACAGAATTGCCAGCAGGGTACAGGCCATTTACTGCCGCCGATCTAAAAACAAATCTTGCCCCAAACTATGAGTTTATGAAGGGTCAAGGTTTAGGCGCAACCCGTCAAGCCTTAAACGTTGGCGGAGGCGGGTCTAACGTTGAGCGAGGCGGAATTAAGTTTGCCGAGGATTACGCAAGCAATGCCTACCAAAACGCCTTGCAAAATTACATGACGCAAGAAGCGCAAAAGTTTAACCAACAGCAAACTGGCCTTGGAAACGTTTACAACCGATTGGCAGGTATTGCTGGCATTGGGCAAACCGCCACGGGGCAGACCGCAAACCTTGGCACAGGCACTGCTGCCAATATTGGGCAACTGGGCATTGGGGGTGCATCTGCCCTTGGCGCTGGTCAAATTGGCGCTGCAAACGCTATGGCAGGGGGTTATCAAGGCATTGGCAATGCCGCAACTTTGGGGGCACTATTGCGCCCACAGGGGGGGACTGCTGGAATGATGAACTTGCCCACAGGTTATAACGATGCAGGGTTTAGCCAGTTTGTTGTAGGATAAAAAATGGCAACTTTTGACGTTCCACCAATTGGCTTAAACATTAAGCCGCCACAGCAAACGTCCCTTTCCGATATGCTGGGCATTGCAAGGGGGGCGCAAGCCTATCAGCAAGCCGAACAAATTAACCCGCTGGCTTTACAGCAACAACAACAAGCCGCCAGAACTGGTCAGATTCAATTAGGCGTTGTTGAACAAGGCGACATTGAGCGCCGAAATCTACAAACATTTTTTGCAGACCCCAACAATTTCCAAACTGATGGGCGCATTGACATTGACAAAATCAACGCCGCAGTTCCAAAGATTGCGCCTTTAACTGGCCCTGATTACGTCCAAAAAATCACAACTTTGGGCACGGCGCAAACTGAGGGATTAAGAGCAAAGCAAAATTTAACCCAAGATAAAAAGGCGTTGATTTCATCCTTTTTAGGGGCGGCTGGTCGTTTTGGTGTAGATGACCCCGCAGTTGTAAATAGAGAATTGCAAAATTTTCTTGCCACAAATCCCAACGATCAAGAAATGAAAAACTTGGTTGAAAAAGCCTATGTGCCTATGTTTTCGCAAATGCAAAAAGGCCCAGGTGTTACTGATGCGCTGATCAAAGCAAGTCAGGCCATCATGACACCTACGCAGCAACAAACCACATTTGCGCCAACCATTTCAACAACAGCAGAAGGCAAGACAGTCACCACCACGCCTGGAGTTGGTATTGCACCACCCACATCAACCATTGGCATGGCTGGCGGTTTGCAAGCCAACGTCCCAACTGGTGGGCCAAGTGCTGGCGGGTTGCCTACTGCTGGCGCTGAAGTTGCCCCAGGTATGCGTTTGCCCTTCCCTGTTCGCAGGGCAGATCAACCTTACATTGCCGAACCAACCGAGCAAAAAGATCAATTGGCTGGTCAAGAATACAGAAATAGATTAGTGGAAGCCCAAGGCAAATTGACTCAAGGGCGCAGAAACGTGGAAGAAGTTATCCAGACGGCATCTGGCATTGGGGAAAATTTACTTTTTCCAGGCGGTGGCGTGATGGGTCGATTAGAGCAAAAAGTTTTGTCTGCAATGAAAAGCAGTGAATACGATATGCTTGCCAAAGACTTGGCAAACCTTGCGTTATCTAATGCCACGGCAATGGGTGGTGCTGGCAATACTGTTGCTGGATTGGATATGCAAGCGGTGGCTAACGGCACAATTAAAGTGCCGCCAGAAGTGCTTATAAAAATTGCCCGTAGGGTGCAAGCTGATCAAACCAATCTGGATATGCAAGCCACAGGCGCACAACAGTTTTCCCAAAAATTTGGCGACAACAACATGAAGGCTTATCAGCAAGCATGGAACGCTAATGCTGACAGCAAGATTTTTGAAGCTATAAACATCACGCGGGACATAACTGACCCCGCAAAACAAAAAGCAGAGTTAAATCGCCTTTTCCCAAATCCCGCACAATTTAATGATTTTTTGAAAAAATATCAAAACATCAAGAGACTGTCGGAAACTGGGGTTAGTAAATGAATGACGTTTTAGAACAATTCTTTGGTGGTCAAGCGGTGGCAGAACCGCCAAAAAAGCCAGCCGAATCAACCCGAGTTGCGTCTGATGTACAGGCCCAGAGGGATAAAGATTCGCTGTCTATCTTGCAATCTGAATTAAGCAAAGCACAGGCGGCGCTGACAAAAGCAACTGACCCAAAACAAAAACTGCGGTTGGAAGCCGACATTGCTGGATTGACTAGGGAAATATCCCGTGCGCCAGCAAGTAAGGCACAACCCACCGCGCAACCTGCGGCACAACCATCCGCACCAATTGCCGCCTCTGGTGACCCGCTAGAAGCCTTTTTGTCTGGTAAGACTGCCACCGCACCCGTTGCGGCAAAAGCCGCCCCTGTCGCCCCACAAGCCGCCCCCGCTGCCACGATTGAACAACCGCCCACAAGTGGCGCACGGCAAGCCATTGCACAAACAGCGGCACAATTTACTGAACCTGGGGGCGTTCGCCAATTGGTTGGCAAGTTCTTAAAAGGTGCGTTAGAAACCAAGCGCGATATGCCCGAGCGTGTGGCTGGCGCTATTGACACCCTTTATGGGGTTGTCCCTGCAACGTATGGTGCGTTTGTACAAGGATTGGCAAGGACAGCACAAAGCCCCGAACGAGCAGAACAAACAGGGCAAGCAGCCGCTGCAAGCATTGACAAGCCCGTGGGCAAATTCTTTGGCCTTACTGGTAAAGAAACATATCAAAAGCCATTGGGCGGTGTTACTGAGCCAATTGTTGAGCAAGTCAAAAAAATGGCTGAACAGTTGGGCATGACTCCCAAACAGATTTCTGAAAAGACAGGCATACCCGAACAAGACATTAAAAACATGGTGGTCATTGGGTCTGTTGCTGTGCCGCAAGCAATTAAAGAAGTTGCCCCTGTTGTTAAAAAAACGGTACAAGCTGTTACCACACCAATCAAGCAAGCCGCTGCCGAGTTGCAAATTGTTAAGCCTGGACAGCTAACCAAAGAACAAGCGCAAGCCCAGTTTGAGGCCAAGCAAGCCCCAGTAGGTAGTGCTGGCGCAGCCGCTGTGCAAAACAACCCATATTTGGGAAAAATTACAGGCGAGGAAACTGTCCGTGGCGCTGGAGTTGGCGCAACCTTTCCACAAATAAAACTTACAAAAATTCCTAAAGATGTGCCTGTTGTTGAACAACAATTACGGTCACAACTTTTTCAAGATGTTTTGCCTGGACTCAAGCCACGGCCTGGGGTGGTCACGGGAAACGACAATCTATTACGCAATGAGCATGGTTTGGCAAACATGGCTGAACCTTCTCCATTGGGATTAAAGCTAAAAGAACAAATTGCCAACGAGCAAGTGGGTCTTTCTAAATTTGCTGAAGAACGTGTAAACGCTACTGGCGCAAGCCGTTCTTTTACAAATGATGAACAACGTGGCAATTTTGTCAATGATGTGGCATATGGAAAATCACCTGATGATTTAACATCATCAAGTTTGACGGGATATTTAAATCAAGTTAAACAAGAGACCTATAACTCTGCTTTTAAAAATGCAGGGAATAACAAAATTAATACAAGTAACGTTGATGAGTTATTTGTAAACCCTCAAGAAATTGCAACATTTAAAGCTGCTGGAACATCACAACTTTTAGAAGCGGCTAAAGATTTAATTAATGAAGCAAAAACTGCTGGTTTCAAATTACCTAATGGCGAAATTGCAGCACCTGGGTCTGTTGCCGCTTATGACAGAGTGCGTAAAATTTTTAATAGCCCAAGAGTTTGGACACCCGAAAAAGCAGAATCAATCAGAACAATTAATCAAGCAATTGATAAAGACATTGCGGCGGTTGCTGACCCTGCAATGTATAAACTTGGGGACAAAATACATCAAGTTGAAAAAACTATTTTGGGTTCAACTGGATTCAAGCGTTTGTTTGGCGAAGTGGATGCAAATGGTAATGTCACATCAAAAGTTGCCCCCGAAAAAATGTTGTCATCATTAAACAATTTGCGAAAAGATGAATGGCGACACATTCGTGATACTTTTAATGAATTGGCTAATGGTCGGGTCAGAGGTGCGCCAGAGGGATTGCCGCCAGTACCCCCTGAGTTGCGTCAAGCTGCCGCTGGCGCTGTTGCAGAAATGGATGGGGCATTAGCCCGTGAAGTTTACAAAGCTGGCGCTGACAAAGTTGGCGAATGGAATTCTAATTCTGTTAACAAAACAATGACTTCAGTTGTTGGTGAAAAGATTTTAGAAACATTCCCACCAAATGAAGTGCAAAAATATGTGAAATTAAATTTGGTTGGTCAATTTACGCCGCCGTTGAAATATGAAGGCGCTGGACAACAAACAAGGCGCGTTAGTTTGTTAGAAAAAGGCTTGCCTGGTGCGGGGGCTTCTGCGGGTGCTGCAATTGGTGGCGTGTTAGGTGAAGGTAGCCCGTTGGCAATAGGTGCTGGTGCATATGTCGGTCGTGAAATTGGCACAAAAGTTCAAACAGCAAAAGCCGCTAAAGCAGAAGCTAAAGCCGTAAAAAAAATGGAAAAAGAAATGGAAAAAGCATCTGCCCTTGGCAAGCAAACAGGCAAAAACAAACTTGAAGATTTGAACAAGTGATGGCAGACATTGACCTTGTTAAATATGGCGTACTTTGGCAAAAGGTCGAGGATTACGAGCGCCGATTTGATGACATGGACAAGAAGATGACCAAGATGGAGGGCCAGCTAGAACAACTAGTGGCCCTTGCCAATCAGGGTCGAGGCGGGTTCTGGGCTGGCATGGCGCTGGTGTCTGCCATATCTAGTGCAATGGGCTATGTGTCCCATTGGATTGGCAAATCAAATTAATTTGGGAAAAGCATGATTGACTTAACCAAAGCCATTGGCGCTGTTGCCGCAAGCGTTGCCGCACTGGGTGGCAGTTACACGTTAGCCGACAAGTTTGGCTGGTTTGATCGGGCCATTCTTGAATGGTCACCAGAGCATTTTAAAATTGTGGCAGAGGCTGGGCAACCCATTAACGTTACTGTTGCACGAATCAAAAAGCGGGATGACTGCTCTGTTGAAAGTTTTACGCCAAGCATTCGGGATGCGGCGGGTATGGTGCATGAGGCTACCACCACGGCAAGCCGATTCAGCGGCCCAGCAGGGCCAGAGATTGACACCTTTACCTATCAACTCACAATGGTGAAAAAAGAAAAAATTGCTGAAGGCAAGGCAACTTTGTTGGCAACCATCAAATACAAATGCCCCGAGGGTGAGCGTGTTGTGCAGTACCCCCGCCATGCAAATCTAAGTTTTGATTTAAAAGGTTAAAAAATGCTAACCCTGTTTTCATCCCTAGTCAGTTTTCTGATGGGCGGTCTGCCCAAAATTCTTGAATTTATTCAAGACCGTGCCGACAAGAAACATGAACTGGCGCTGGCGGCAATGCAGACAGAACGGGAACTGACCCTAAAAAAAGCTGGCCTAGAAGCGCAAGAGCGCATCGAACACATTCAGACTGAGCAGATACAAATCAACGCAGAAGTCACCAATGCCCAGACCGCCATGCAAGAACGCCAAGCCCTGTACGCCCATGATGTGGCGCTGGGCCAAGGTGCATCAACCTGGGTGATCAACATGAGGGCGGCAACCCGTTCGGTCATTACTTACGGGATGTTTGTGATGTTTATGTTTGTTGAAATCTTTGGTTTTTACTATGCTTGGCATACCGATGTGGCTTTTGATGTGGCGCTAAACCACTTGTGGGATGATGAAACACAAATCATCTGGGCTTGCATTGTCAGTTTTTGGTTTGGCGGTCAAGCGTTCAAAAAATGAACATCAGCCTTGAAGCTGTTGAGATGGTCAAACACCATGAAGGGGTGAGGTTTAAGCCTTACCGTTGCCCAGCAAAACTTTGGACGATTGGAGTTGGTCATGTACTTTACCCAGATCAAGGCAAGATGCCTGTTGATCAAAGAGATGGTTATCAGCTACGCCCAGAAGATAATCGCAGGTTTTCAGCAGAAGAAGTAAATGCCATTCTCAGAAACGATCTCACAAGGTTTGAACGTGGAGTACACACTTTATTTCCTGTCGATCTCAGCCAAGGGATGTTTGATAGCCTTGTTAGTTTTTCTTTTAACTGCGGCCTGGGAACAACCCAGCGTTCAACGCTACGCCAGAAGGTTCTTAGAGGCGACAAGGCGGGTGCTGCGGATGAATTTCTAAAGTACACCAAGGGCGGCGGCAAAGTCCTGCCAGGGCTGGTTAAACGCCGCCAAGATGAACGGGCGCTATTCCTCCATCCATAGCAGTATCTGAACGAATACCCAGGCGACTGCCACCACAACGGCAGCGCCTAGGCACAAGACCAAAAACAAACCCATCATGTCAATCCTTTGGTGGTGTGCAAGTGTGAATGTGGGTCAAGTCTTTGGTGCGCTTGCCGCATCGTGAGCAAAAGTTGCGCTCTTGCTCTGGCTGTGCCAATCGTTCTTTGAGTGCGGCGATGGCTTCATTTATGTGGCGGTTTTGTGTGTAATGTATTTTCACAATGTCCAATGCAAAAAGCGCCAGCTTCATTGCTTCTATGCTCATAACTTGATGAACTCCATGTCTTCCCACTTGCACACGGGTTCTTCTTTGCACATGATGACGAATCCATCAATGTCACCGTCACCTCCAATGCTTTGAACCTCATATCCATAATCACCAACTTGAATGACAACAGGTGCATCCGGGTTTATCAGTTCGCTTTTGTCTACCCACTTGCTGTGTTGCCACTTATCTTCTACCTCCATCATGGTTGCCATGATTTGACGCATGGTTTGAGACTTAAAAATCATTGTGGTTTCTCCTCATCTCCAAAATCAATCTCTTGTGGGTGCTCAATGTCATCATGCACGATGACACCATGTTCATCTGCTGGTAGAAACCTGCCGCATATCACACAGTAGTAGCCCTCTTTCATTACTTCTTTGTCAGTCATTTTCCGCAACTCCTACACTTGGTCAATATGGTAAAAACAGGGCGTTTGCAGTACACGCAATAGCTTGTCATGCTTGTTCTCCCCTTGCTCTTATGGCTTCCGCCAATCCCTGTACATCGTAGTCGGGCCATCCATCTGCCACCTTTGCACACGCCTCACGCTCTGCCAAGACTGCTTCTTCAATCGCCATTTGAATTACGCCCCACAGGTCTGATGCAAATTTTTTGGATGTAATTGGTTTATTCATATTCTCCTTTGGTTCAACATTTTCAGCGTACCGCATGATCTGGTGCTTGCGTGACCCCTGCATACCCCAATCCCCTTGTCGTTTTGCTAAATCCTCAAATGCTTCATCTTCTTCATTCATGTCAAACCCTCACTAAAGTTGTGCGCCATTCCCTTTCCTGGCGCTTTGATTTAGATGCAACTGTTTTGCCTGTTAACTCAATCCAGCCCAGCGTTTCAAGTTCTTTTAAACGCCGTGCCACTTGATTGCCATCCAGACCCGTGTGGGTAGCAATTCCATCCTTGCCCAATGGCCCGTGCTGGACAAGGCATTGAACAATGATTGAACCGTGCTTTTTAGCCAATTCTTTGGCTGAATCCGCTGCCACAAACGAGGTCAGCGGGTCAGATTTACGCACTCGCGGGAATATGAAATCAAACATGGTTAGAACGCCAGATCGTCATCGTTATCTGCTGGCAAGCCCTTGGGTTCGTAGGGCTTGGGGTCATTCAAATATGCCCACCCGTCCCAGCCGTTTTCCTTCAAAGGGATAACGTCCAGTTTGAGCATTTCGCCATTGCGGGTTTCAATGATTGACCCAATGCGCTGATAACGGTTCTTTTGCTGGCCCTCTTTGTTGGTGTACTGGCCCACGATGGCGGTAATTTCTTTTTTGACTTTAGACATTATTTGCTTTCAATGATTGCGTTGAGTTGTTGAACTTGGGATTTAACTTCGGCAAGAAATTTGACAATCTCTGCTTCAATCTCTGCGATGTATTTGTCATCACGGTCAACCCGTTTGACAAACATTTGCGCCTTGGCTGGCATTCTGGGGTCAAATGAAACATAGTCAGTCCATTTGCGCCCTGTGCAAGCCATTTGAAATTGCATCTGGGTGATGTATTTGCTAGGCACTTTTTGGGATAGCAGCGTTTCAATCATGGTGGACGTATTTGGGCATTTGATCTCCACCAATCCATTGTCCCCCACAAGCCCATCAGGGGACGCACCAGCCCACTCAATTGTTGGATGACGCACAAACCCCACTTCCTCAACCATAACGCCTTGTGCGGCCTCATAAGCTGCCCGTGCAAATGGTTCTTGTTCTGTGCCCCATTGCATGGCGGCATTCGTGTATGACTCTTGTTTGGTAAAGGTCAGGCGTTCCACCACAAGCTGGGCCATGTAGTTGTCGCGGCTGGTGCTGTAACCCGTTTTTGTCTTGGCGATTACATCTGCCACCCTGCTGGCGGTGACTTTTCCCAAACGTTGGTAAAACCATTCACTAGACCCTTGGATAATTTCAGTTTCCATTTCGTGCCTCCATCATTTCGTTAGCCATTGTGAAAGCGGCAACTGCCGTATCATTAAAATCCATATCAGAGCGCCAATCAGAATCAGACAACAGTGCTTGCATGGCAAAGATAGCGATAAAGTCTTTGAGGGTTATTTCCTCAAGACCGATTTCTTTCTTTTTTCTCATGCTTTTTCCTTTGCTTTTGCGATGCGGTCTGCCTTTGCTTTGATGACCTTGGCAATCCATGTTTGGTCGCCATTGCAAGCGTCATAGGCGGCTTTGTAAGCGGCTTGCAGTTCTTCTTTGTTTGCGCTGGCATCAATGGCTGCAATGTGGTCTGCCATCATTCCAGCGTCAATCTGTGGCGCAGGGCGAGATGCAGAAACAGAATGAGTATGGGCATCTGCATCATTGTCTGATTCTGTGGGGATGCTAAAGGCTTGAAAGGCTGCATACTTGTACGCGGCTGACATAGCTTTATTGGTGGCTTTGTCTCCACTATCCATTGCCTCACCAAATGTTTTAACGGTGTGTTTTGACCCGTCATCTGCTGAGACAAAATCAAACTCAACCTCAACAGTCACATAAAATAATGCGCCACCCGACTTGCTGATGCGCTCAATACACTCTCGCGCAAGCACACGAGGCAGAATGCAAAGGCTGTGCTTTGCCAATAGGGGCGCAATTGCGTTGTAAACATCGTCAATCCCCCTAAAGTTATAACCGCTGCCTTGCATATTCCTGCGGTCTTTTGTAATGCCAACAGATGACAATTCAGCCTGGACAGCGTTAATTGCTTTATAAACTTTCATGATGTTTCCTTAGTAAGCGTATTTGGGGCCGCAAGTGACTTCAACAACAGTCTCAACTGTGTAGCCATTGATCTTGCGTTTGGCGTATAGCGGGATGGCGCGGAGGCCAGAGGATTCGCACTGGCGCACAGCATCAATCACCTCATTTCTGCCCATCGGCTGCACTTGTTTGTCAACAATCAAATCCTGATTGGGCGCTTGTGGCGCTGACAGACTTGAGCAACCAGCGGTTACCCAGGCCATCCAGCACAAAAGTGAATAGGTGATCATCTTCATTCCGATTCCTTTGCAATCAAGCGCATTTCCAGTTCTTTGATGTATTCCTGGGCGGTTTCCACAAGGTTGATGTGCGTACGCAAGTGCGACTCCAAAAGCCCAACGTGATAGGCCAAGCGGTTTCGTGCGGGTTCGCCTTCATACTGTTTGTCAGCAACAAATTTGATGTTGTCAATGATTTCGTTGGCGTTCATTACGGTCTCCAAATAAAAATATCAAGGCAAAGCACAACCAAAGCAACCAAGGCCAAAACCCTGATAACTTTGTCGCCAGTGGAATGTTGGGCAACGTGGATTTCTATGGCTGCGCCATACTCCACGGTGTGGGGAAATGCCTCATTCATTGTTCTGGGGTATTTCATCTTCTTCATCCTGTGGTTGGTTGTCGGGGTTGTAATCTGTTTGGCGGGTGAGGATTTGTCCCCACCGCCATTCCTCATAATCAAGGTCGTACATGGTCAATATTCGTATTCAAGGCGCTCAGAAAAAGATGGATTCCAACCATTTTCAAAAGCGTCAGATTTTGCCCAACGCATGACCCATTCATGGGCAGTAAGGTTGCGCGTGTCTTTAATTTCCCATTCATTTGCGTCAGCAGTAAATTCAATAATTTCTGCTGGTGACAAGTCAATGTCATACTTTGCATAAATTGCTTGGGTTTCAATTGCTGTAATCATCTTGATACTTTCGAAAAGACCCTTATGCGTTGTGCTAGGGCATGGCGTGATTATCAGCTAACTGATATATCCCAGTCAAGCGTAAGGGTATTAGTGCCCTAATGTAGAATCCAAGAATGAACAAGGACAAATTTATTGCATTGGCTGGCTCACAGACTGAGCTTGCCAGAATCTTGGGCATCCACCAATCGGCGGTTTCCCAATGGAAAACTGTCCCCCAAGCGAGGATTTGGCAATTGATGGTATTGCGTCCTGAGTGGTTTTCAATGTAAGATTGTTTGAAACACGGCTAGGTCTGAAGTCATGAGCAGACCGAAAAGGGTTACACCTTCCCCTGCCGCCGTTTCTTTTCAAAGGTGCGTGAAAAAGGTAAAAAAATGCACTATTACCAGCACCACATTGGTGACTTTATCAAAGCCACGGCAAGGCTTACTGATGGTCAATCAATGGCCTATTTGCGGCTTTTGTGGATGTATTACGACACAGAAAAACCACTGAAGACTGACACTAAAGTTTTGGCTTTTCAGATTGGCACAACTGTTGAAGAAATAGATTTGCTTTTGGATTCATTTTTTTGGTTGGCAGAAAGCGGTTGGCATCACACAAGATGCGATCAAGAAATTGCCGATTACCGCGCATTTCTTGAGAAAAAATCCAACGCTGGTCGAGCATCTGCTGAACGCAGAAAGAACAACAGTTCAACAGGTGATGAACAGGTGTTCAACAGCAGTTCAACAGACGTTCAACTAACCACTAACCATAAACCACTAACCAATATATATAAAGAATCTAAAGATTCTTTGTCGGCAGGGTTGCCGACTTGCCCCCATCAGGACATTTTGAATCTTTACAAAAAGCATTTGCCACAGCTTGCCCAGCCAAGGGTGTGGGATGGGGTCAGGCAGACCAACCTACGGCAAAGGTGGTTGCAAGCCGCCAAACCGTCTGTATTTAGCCCACAGGGGTATGCAAGCCAATCGGATGGGTTGGCGTGGTGGGATTCGTTTTTTGCCTACATTGCTAACGATACCAAGCTGGCAAACGGGTTCGAAACCAAGGACAGGACATGGCGACCTGATCTGGTGTGGATAGTGAACGCAACCAATTTCGCCAAGATAATTGATGGAAAGTACCAAAAATGAACTTTGTAAAACCAGACACCAAAAAAGACCCGCTAGACGATGTTCAGCGCCTGATGTGCAGTGTGCCAGGATGCCCCAAACGCTGGTCAGTTCACATGGAAGGCCAGCGCCCAATGTGTTCCGAACACCAATGGTCTGGGAGTAAACCCGCCAAAAAGGACATTTCTGCCTTGTTGTCCAACACCAAGCCCGTGAAACATTGGATGGATGATGAGGCATTTTGATGAACTACTTTGACGCACACAAACTACTAGACAGGGCAAAAGATGGACAAACCATCAGCCGAACCGCAATTGACTATGCGCTTTTCCTTACAGGAGATGCGCCAGAGCGAGGCCAGGGAATGGATTTTGAGATACCAGCAGAAAACCAAGGAACTGGGCAAGACCAAGGCATCAGCTTGGTGGCAGACCACGATTGCCGACATTTCCAGGCGCAGGGGTGAAGCCGCTGCTAACGACCTCAGAAACCGAATGAACCAAGAAAGATCAAAATGAAAATTGATGTACAAAAAATGCACAGCGTTGGATTTGGTGTTTTGTTTTTCCCAAGATACGGCCTTGGCATCCAGATTGGTCGGCGCTGGTTTGGATTTAAAAAATGAGATATGCCGCTAGGGTTGATGCCAACCAAAAGCAAATCATCACAGCATTGGAAGCCGCTGGCGCTGATGTTTGGGTCATTGGCCTACCAGTTGACCTTTTGGTTGGCTACAAGGGGCACACCTTTCTGGTCGAGGTCAAAAATGGCCCCAAAAGGCGTTTAACGGCCCTACAAGCCGACTTTTTTGAAAGTTGGTGCGGAGGTACATTGGCAAGGATTGACGGCCCTGATGGGGCTTTAAGAATGATTGGAGTTTTGAAATGAAACCAGAAGAAGCCGCCCAGGACATTCGCGCTAAAGCTAGCGCCTATGGCGATGCCAAAGCCCAGCGGGTGTATCTTGAGGAATTCCGCAAGTCTAAAAAAGCCCTTTTGATGAAAGATGCTCTGCAAATGGGCTACGAGGCAGCAAATGCCCAAGAACGCGAGGCTTATGCTGACCCCGAATATCACACCTTGCTGAAAGGGTTGGCGGCGGCAATAGCACAAGAAGAAACCTTGCGCTGGGAAATTGAGGCGGCAAGGCTTGATATTGAGATTTGGCGAACAAAAGAGGCCACCAACCGAATGCAAGACAGGGCGCACCAATGAAATGTCCAGAATGCGGAACATGGACAATTGTCAAAGAATCCAGAATATCCACAGGCAACACCCGCAGAAGGCGGCTAGAGTGTGCAAATATGCACAGGTTTTCCACATTGGAGACAATCGTTGATCGAAAAACATTCATACGTCAGGTCAAAAAAGCTGTTGAAACTGGTGGCAAGCCTTGACTGCCAAGCCTGTGGGTCGGGCAATATGGTGCAAGCGGCGCACACAAACTGGGGAGGCGGTAAGGGCCGCAGCGTAAAAGCTGACGATAATCTGGTAGCTGCGCTGTGCTTGCAGTGCCATTACGCCATTGACCAAGGAAAGGATTTGAGCCGCCAAGAACGCCAAGAAATGTGGCTAAAGGCCCATCACAGGACAATTGATGCCTTGCGTGACTGCTGGCCTATTGACATTCCTTTGCCTGATGCGAAAATCTAGCCTTGTTGGTAGCAGTTGCCAATATTTTGGGGGTTCGCCCCCTTTTTTTTGATATAGTTAACGCATGAAAAACGAAGAAGTAGCCGAATTTGTCGCCACGCTGTTTCATGCGGGAACAATCACGCACTTTCAACATTTGCAAACGACTGAATACGCGACCCACAAGGCGCTGGGCAAGTTTTATCCTAAGATCGTAGACCTTGCAGACAGTCTGGCAGAGAGTTACCAAGGGCGCTACGACACCAGGATGAAGAAGTTTCCTGATGAACTGCACGACCCCAAAGACACACCGCACGAATATCTGACCCAGTTAAAAGGGTTTGTGCAAGAAGCGCGAGAAGAAATCCCCCAAGATTCAGAACTGCAAAACATCGTTGATGAAATTGCTGATCTGATCAATTCAACCCTGTATCTTTTAACTCTGAAATGAGGAAATCATGGCAAATATGATGAAAAACGAACCCAAAGGCTACGGCGCACAAGTCTCCATGAAGGGCAACCCTGCGCCTGACATGAAGTCAAACGGCAGCGTAAAAAACAACATTCCCAATGCCATGACAAACAAAATGTCTGGTGGCAATGAATGCACTGGTGGCAAATCAAGTGGTGTTTGCTACACTCACAATCGCAAGTCTTGCCAATAATGCGTAAACCCCACCGTGGATGAGACGGCAGGGCTTACTGACCAAACAAAAAAGGAGGTTTTGAATGGCTGAGATGGATTCTAATTGCGGGAACTGCAAGTTTTACCGCGCCCAGCAAATCATGGGCATCTGTCGGTTTAATCCGCAACAGGTGAATAAGCACGAAAAAGATTGGTGCGGTCAGCATTTGATTGTTGAAACTCAGGATGTGAAGGTTGATTTAGTCGCCTTGCCTGTGTACGACATAACCACCGATCAGATCACGCCCCCAAAGCGCAAATACGAGAGGAAAGCAAATGCTAAAGCCTCTGTTTGACAGGGTGGTTGTGCGCCCCCAAGTGCGGCACATTTCCGACATCATCTACATTGACAACAAAGAACCCTTTAACGAGGGAACGGTTGTGGCGGTTGGCCCAGATGTGGAGGGCGTTCAAGCTGGCGACTTCATCAAGTATGGGAATGGGGATTATCTGAAATGGCCCACCCACAAAATTGATGGTCAGGATTATCAAATCATTCAAGGTGCGGACATTTGCGCCGTTGTGGAGGCTTAAAAATGGCAACTAAACCTGGGCTATACGCCAACATTCACGCTAAACAAGAACGCATAGAACGCCAAAAGGCGGCGGGTAAAACCCCAGAGCGCATGAGGTCGCCTGGGGCAAAAGGTGCGCCGACTGCCCAGGCATTCAAAGAATCAGCCAAAACTGCCAAAAAGAAATAATCATGGCAAAGCACGACAAGCCCATTCCCCACAAGACTACGGGCAAGGGCAAAACCTACAACCCCACCGAAAAAGGTGCGGGAATGACCGCCAAAGGCCGTGCAGAGTACAACGCCAAGAACAATTCAAACTTGAAGCCGCCAGCCCCAAACCCCAAGACTAAGGCAGATGCTGGACGAAAAGCCAGTTTTTGCGCTAGGATGGAGGGGGTGGTAAAACACTCTAAAGGCCCAGCAGAACGGGCTAAGGCCAGTCTAAAAAGCTGGAATTGTTAACCCTTTTGGAAGAAATAAAGGAAATATCATGGCAAATTCAATCGCAACAGGCGTAGCTTACGCAGACCCAGAGTTCGTTTCAGTTCAAGTTGGTAATTCAACTGTCCCAGTAGCTGTAACGACCAGTGGCATCATTAACGGGGCTTATGCCACGACCAGCGCCGCAAGTGGCGACACCCGACTGACCTACCAGCGTTTGACGTTTAGCAGCACTGGTAGCGGTGAAACCATCCGAGCGTTCAGCGTTGTGACGGGCGCAGGTGCTGCCACTGGTGGAACAATCAATGGCGCACACCTGAGTTTGAGCGTTAATGGCGCTGGCACTATTTCTGGCGCTGGCAATGCTTTACGGGCTACTTTGGGCGGTACATCTACCAACCCAGGCGGCACGTTGGCGGCTATCCAGGCAGACTCTAACTTTGCATCTGGTGGCACTTGGACGAATACATCATTCATTCGTTTCACCAACAGCGGCACGGGCACGGTTCCCAACTTGTTCAACATTCCCGCAGCTTTGTTTGTAACAAGCACTGCCACCATTGCCAAGACTTTGAAAGTTGTGGCATCAGACGGTACGCCTTACTACATCATGTGTTCAAGCGCAGCGTAAATGTTGAAGCATCCAAACCCTGAGATACAACTTCTGGTTGAGATGCTAGAGGGGCAGCGGGATTCCGCTATGGCGCAAGCCGCTGCCCTTTTCAGAGAAAACACTGAGTTGAAGCAAGCCTTACAAGAAAAGCTGGCCCAAGAATCCAAGGAGAAGGCAAATGCCGCTGATAGCATCAATGACCCCCAAGGCGCTGAAGGCCAACATTAAGGCAGAAATTGAAGCTGGCAAGCCACCCAAACAAGCGGTGGCTATTGGCTATTCAGTACAGCGGGAAGCCATGAAAGAGGCTAAGAAGCCTACAAAGAAGAAGAAGTAAATGCCAACCCTTGCTGACATTTACAGCGCAATCAACACGTTCAAGCGCAAATCATCGGATTTTGTCCAGAATCCTGGGACAAGCCTTGAACAGATGCTGTTTGCCGCAAACGAGAATGCACGGGAATTCAACAAGAAACACGCACTGGCAACTGATTACACAATCGCCCAGGCCAGAGGCCAGCAACCCACGCCAGAGCAAACACAAGCCGAAATGGGGCTTAGAAGCACTTTGGCACAGGCATATAACCCTGCGGGTATATTTGTAGGCCCAAATTCAGCCACTTTTAACAAAATAAACGCTGTAAAAGCCCAAGAATTGGAAAAAGCGGGTAAAAGCGCTGAAGAAATCTGGGAACAAACAGGCACATTCAGAGGCCCAGATAAGCAATGGCGGCAAGAAATCAGCGATAAAGCCTCAAAGATCACTGATGAAGTCTTTAACCAAATTAAAGCAAACAAGCAATTCAAAGGGCCAATGAGCCAAGCGTTAGAACATGAAGAATTGTATAAAGCCTATCCCCAAGCAGGGCAAGCACGAACATTGATGTATGCGGATGAACTTCCAAGTGGAAATTTAATGCCAGGAAGAAGTGGCACATTTCAAACACCGCAAATTACAGTTGCAGGGCCAAGTCAAATGGCGCAGAGAAGTGTGGCTTTACATGAATTGCAACATGGTGTGCAACAAAGAGAAGGATTTGCCCGAGGTGGCAATCCTGGCTTGTTTCAGCCAAATGATGTTTTTAGTGTCAAAGCTTTGGAAGATGCCGCAATCATTGACAAGTTGATGCGGGGTTCAAATCTCAGCCAATTGGAAGCCAAGCAAAGATTTGAGAAACTTTTTGAAAGAAGCGCCGAGCCAGGGGCATTTGCCGCACTAGAACGAGTGGGAACGGGCAAAGAACTGGACGCAGCCAGGGATGCGGCACGGCTTGCTGACAAGCCATACGAATCTTATAGGCGCTTGGCTGGTGAGGCTGAAGCAAGGGCAGTACAAAAACGCAGAAACATGACTGACGAGCAAAGAAAAGCAGAATTTCCATTGCAAAGTTATGATGTGCCCATAAAAGAATTGATTTTTAGATAAGCCAACTCAACAAAAATTACTTTTAATTATAAAGACTTAGGATTGGAATCAAATGGCAGAGCGAGGCGCACAAGTAGGTAACCAGAACGCTGCGAAAAGCAGGATGTTCTATGACAAATTGCGCCTTGTCTTAACCACTGAGCCGCACCGCCTAAGAAGCATTGCCGAACAGTTGGTAAGCCAAGCCGAAGCGGGTGAACCCTGGGCCATTAAAGAGATCATCGACAGGATGGACGGCAAGGCAATACAGGCAACGACCATTGAAAACGCTGATGGGTCGCCATTGCTGGGTGGGATTCAAGTCACATTCATTAAGCCCAATGAGTGATGTTTCTGACGCAATTGCAAGGGCAGAGTTCCCTGTAAAGCTGCAAGGGCTGTTTCAGAAGTCCCGTTACAAGGTTCTATATGGTGGGCGGGGCGGGGCAAAGTCTTGGGGAATAGCTAGGGCATTGCTTATCCTGGGGGCAAAGAACCCCATCCGCATCCTGTGCGCCCGAGAGTTCCAGACCAGCATCAGGGATTCTGTGCATAAACTGCTGTGCGACCAGATTGAAAGCCTTGGACTGCTGGGGTTCTATGAGATTACCCAAGCCAGCATCAGGGGTCGCAACGGCACAGAATTCAGCTTTATTGGCCTAAAAAACAATCCGACTAACATTAAATCGTATGAAGGCGTGGACATTTGCTGGGTTGAAGAAGCCCAGACCACTAGCCGTTTATCGTGGAACATCCTAATTCCAACCATTCGCAAAGGCGGGTCAGAGATATGGATTTCCTTCAACCCTGAGTTGGAGACAGACGAAACTTACCAACGTTTTGTGGCAAATCCTCCAGAGGATTGCATCACTATGCGGGTGAATTGGTCAGATAACCCTTGGTTTCCCGAAACCCTGCGCTTGGAAAAAGACTCGCTAAAGCAAAGGGATGAAGAAGCATATAACCAAGTTTGGGAGGGTTTATGCCGCCAAACCGTAGACGGGGCAATCTTTGCCAAGGAAATGCAACAGGCCGAGAAGGATGGGCGCATTACCAAAGTGCCCTATGACGCAACCAAACCTGTTCATGCCGTGTTTGACTTGGGTTGGTCAGATAGCACTGCCATATGGTTCTTGCAGTTTGTGGGTATGGAGACAAGGCTAATCCGATACATTGAGGATGCCCAGAAAACCATCAGTTATTACTTGGCGACCATGCAAACCTATGGGTATGTATACGATACCGTTTGGCTACCCCATGACGCTGAAAACAAGACCTTGGCAGCGGCTGGGCGGTCAATTGATGACATTGTGAGGGCAGCAGGGTACAAGACCACCATATTGCCCAGAGTTCCGATTTTGGACTCTATCAACGCAGCCAGGACAATATTCCCGAACTGTTACTTTGACCGCGAACATACCGCCGATGGGCTGGCTTGCCTGAGACATTACAGGTATGAGGTTGACCCAGACACGGGGCAATTCAGCCGCAACCCATTGCACGACCATTATTCCCACGGGGCAGATGCCTTTAGGTATATTGGACTTATGATCAAAGAACCCACTAAACGCAAAAAGCAAATGGTTGCCACAGCGGGTTCATGGATGGGCTAGATGGAACGAAACGACATTACCCCAAACGTTTTACAGTCAGAGTTTGATTACTCTGATGGCAATTTGATATGGAAGAAATCAAAAGGCCGAGCCAAAAAAGGCAACATTGCGGGTCGTAAGGTTAAGGATGGTTATCTGCAAACCTGCGTGAACAAGGTCAGATTGCTCAATCACCAAATTGTTTTTATGATGTTTCATGGGTATATTCCCAAGGAAATCGATCACATAAACCGCAATGTAAGCGACAATAGAATCGAAAACTTACAAGAAACAACCCGATCTGCGAATTTACGCAATCGAAAAACATGGACATGGGGTAAATAACATGGCTTACCAAGATGCAGACGGCGCAAACGCCAAGATTAACGAAGCGATCAAGTTCTGGCGCTTGGTCAATGATTCGGACTCTACAAACCGAGCCGAGGCGCTGAACGACATTAAATTTGCCGCTGGTGACCAATGGCCCGTTGAGATTCAGAATAGCCGCAATCTGGAAAGCCGCCCTTGTCTGACGATTAACAAGATTGATGCCTACATCCGACAGGTGACCAACCAGCAGCGCCAACAGCGCCCACGCATCAAGGTTCACCCCGTCAATAACCTTGCCGACTACAAGATTGCCCAGGTCATTGAGGGCATCACCCGTCACATTGAGGTCAATTCCAGCGCCGACACTGCTTACGACACCGCATTTGACTATGCCGTGCGGATGGGCTGGGGCTACTGGCGCATCAACTACAAGTATGTGCGGGAAGATTCTTTCGACCAAGAAATCTACATTGATGCCGTTGAAAACCCATTCACTGTCTACTTTGACCCCAACAGCGTCAGGCCAGATGGGTCGGATGCCGAGCGATGCCTGATCACAACGGTGCTGGACAAGAAGATATTTCGGGAAATGTACCCAGGTGCAAACGATGGGGCTAACTTTCAGCAACGCAGCACAGGGGATGACACCTCTGCATGGGTGACCAAAGAGGATATTCGCATTGCCGAGTATTTTTACATTGAGCGTGAACGTGCCAAGCTGTATTTGTTGAGTGACGGCACAACGTCTTTTGGGGACAGCGCCAACTTCTTCCAACGGGTTGAGGCCGCAAAGTTGACTGTGGTTGATGAACGGGACTCATTCCGCAAGGCCGTGAAATGGGTCAAGATGACCGCAATGGAAGTGTTAGAGGAAAAGACCTGGGCGGGGAAATATATCCCTGTTGTGCCTTGTTATGGCGCACAAGTCATTGTGGATGACAAGCGCAAGAAATACGGTCTGGTGAGGTTTGCCAAAGACCCCCAGCGGATGTACAACTTCTGGCGCACCAGCATGACCGAATCGGTTGCGCTTGCACCCAAAGCCAAATGGTTGCTGGCAGAAGGCCAAGACGAGGGCCACGAAAACGAATGGGCAATGGCTAACATCAAGTCAATGCCTGTGCTGAGATACAAGCAAAAGGACATAGAAGGCGTACCAGCGCCAGCACCCCAAAGACTGCAACCCGAGCCGCCACCCGCAGGAATTATGGAAGCGGCAGGGGCAATTTCTGCTGATTTGCAAATGGTGCTGGGCATCATGGACCCCAATCAATTGCCATCTGGGAATATCTCAGGCAAGGCATTGCAGGGCCAACAGAATCAGGTTGATCTGTCTAACTTCCATTTTTACGACAATTTGACCCGTTCCATTGCTCAAACTGGGCGCATTATTCTTGACCTAATACCCAAGATTTACGACACCCAACGGGTAATGCGGATTATTGGGTCAGATGGTCAGCCCGACATGACCACGATTAACGAGGCCAACGAGATTGGCGAGGTCTTAAACGATGTGACTGTGGGTGAATACGATGTGGTGATGGACACAGGCCCAGGATTCCAGACAAAGCGCCAACAAGCGGTGGAATCCATGATGCCTTTGCTGACAAGCAACGCTGAATTGTTCAATATTGCGGGGGACTTGGTATTTAGAAACATGGACTTCCCAGGCGCTGATGTAATCGCTGACCGCCTTGCCGCCATGAACCCAATGGCAAACATTGACGAAAAATCCGATATACCGCCCGAGGCCCAGATGCGCTTGGCACAGTCTGAGCAGATGATTCAGCAACTGCAACAGCAATTGCAAGCGGCTGGTTTGGAGATCAATAACAGGGCACAAGTGGCCCAGATCAAAGAGGAAGGCGCAACTAGACGCAAGCTGATGGATGTGACCGCACGGGCGCATAACACAGAAACAATGGCAGAGGTTCGGGTAAATGACCAGAATACCCGAAGCATTACCAGCCAAAACAAGACCGAAATTGATGCCCTGGTCAAAATCCTGCTGGCAAGAATGTCACCTGATCAATTGATGGGCGAAATTGAGCGATTGAATGCAGAACAATTCCAATATGCCAATATTGCCGCCCAGGATATTAGCCACCAACCCAATCCCTTTATTCAACAAATGCCGCAATAATTGACATTGACATGATTTCGGGTAATATTGCCCAAACCTTACCAGTTGGGTCAACTGGGTAAATCCTTGGAGTAATCCATGTCTGAAGTGCAAGAAGCACCAAAAGTTGCCGCTAACGTGGTGACAAGTGAAAATTTAGCTGAGTTCAACGCCAAGAAGATGGGTTTAGCTGATAGAGCGCCTGTCGAGGCTGTGGTTGAGAAAACTCCCACAGAGCCGACAGAAACGCAAAGCCAGAGTGAACCGCTTGGGGAAGATGAAGCGACAGCGACAGAGGAAAGAAAACGCAATCCAAAGTTGGAATTGAGGTTTGAAAAGATAACCAAGCAACGCGAGGAAGCTAGGCAAGAAGCCAAGCGGGAACGGGAAGCACGGGAATCTTTAGAGGCCAAGGTCAGGGAATTAGAAGGTCGGGCAAAGCCGCAAGCAGAAACCCAACCAACTGGTGAACCCAAACCAGAGAATTTCTCCGATATGTATGAATACGCCAAGGCGTTGACAGACTATCGAGTTGAACAGAGGATGGGCGAGGAAAAGCAGAAGGAAGCACAGGCTAAACAGCAAGCCGAACGGGAAAAGGTGATAAACGCCTGGACTGATCGGGTTAAAGCTGCCAAGTCTGAGATGCCTGATTTTGACGATATGGTTGGGTCTGCTGACGTTGTTGTGAGCAACGAGGTGCGGGACGCAATCTTTGAATCAGATGTAGGGCCGAGAATTCTGTATCACCTTGCCGAGAATCCCGAGTTTGCAGAGAAACTCTCAGGCATGACCGTGGCATCGGCCTTACGAAGCATTGGAAAGCTAGAGGCCCAGTATGAAAAGACTGAGCCAACATCTAAGACTGTTGTTGGGAAAAGTAAAGCGCCAGCGCCGATTAACCCAATCAGATCGGCGGCAAACGGCAGAGATGTACCCCTTACCAGCGATGGTAAATTTGAAGGGTCATATCAAGCCTATAAAGCCGCACGAATGGCAGGGCGAATCCGCTAAATCAATCTTTTTTTAAGGAAATGAAATGAGCAACAATCTGCTTACCATCTCCATGATCACCAACGAAGCGTTGATGGTCTTGGAAAACGAGTTGACCTTCTCCAGCGAAGTTGACCGCAACTATGACGATCAATTTGCCGTTAGCGGCGCAAAGATCGGTAACACCCTAAACGTTCGCCGTCCTGGTCGTTTCATTGGAACTACTGGCCCAGCATTGAACGTTGAGGATTTCAACGAGACTTCTGTGCCTGTCACTTTGACCACGCAGTTTCACGTTGATACCCAGTTCACCACGCAAGATTTGGCCTTGTCATTGGATATGTTCTCTGACCGAGTGCTGAAACCCGCTGTGGCTGCTGTTGCCAACAAAATCGACTTTGACGGTCTGACGATGGCAAAGAACAACACCGCCAACATCGTTGGTACGGCTGGCACTCCCCCAACCTCCTTGCTCACCTACTTGACCGCTGGTGCGTATTTGGACAGCGAGGGCGCACCCCGTGACGGTCGCCGTTCATGCATTGTTGAGCCTTTCACGGGCGCAACCATTGTGGACAGCTTGAAGGGTTTGTTTGTCCCATCCGATGTGATTGGCAAGCAATACCAAAAAGGCATGATGGGCCGTGACTCTGCTGGTATGAACTGGAAGATGGATCAAAACGTTGTGAACCAAACCTTTGGTTCTTACGCTAGTTTGACCCTTGCCACCAACACCACCAGCATCGGCATCAGCACGGGTTGGGCACAAACCAGCAGCGTCACCTTGGTGGCATCTTCTGCTTTGACGCTGAACCAAGGCGACACCATCCAGATCGCTGGCGTGTTTGCTGTCAACCCCCAAAACCGTAGCGCATACGGTTCGGGCAAGTTGCGTAGCTTTGTCGTGACCTCGACCACCGCTGTGGCTACTGGCGGCGGTACTGCCGTGACCGTTTCTCCTGCCATCATCACTGGTGGTCAGTTCCAGAACGTCACCATTACCACCACCAGCGCAACCGCAGTTGTGACCCCCTTCAACAACACAGGTACTGTGTCGCCCCAAAACATCGTGATGCACAAAAACGCATTCACCTTGGCTACGGCTGACTTGGAACTGCCTGATGGCGTTGTGTTTGCTGGTCGCGCAAGCGATAAGGAACTGGGCCTGTCAATGCGTGTGGTTCGTCAGTACACCATTAATAACGATTCGATTCCGACTCGCGTTGATGTGCTGTATGGCTGGGCCCCTTTGTACCCCGAACTCGCTTGCCGAGTTGCAGCTTAATTAACATTGAAAGGACTTTAATCATGTCTAATCCAGGCGCAGCAAGCACC
>Ga0209442_1000239_pt1 | contig 33480 bp, 34 predicted proteins | sample LauGreSBDMM110DD_2_FD_187565 | JGI IMG/M metagenome (GOLD analysis project Ga0209442, IMG submission 187565) | Freshwater lake microbial communities from Lake Michigan, USA - Sp13.BD.MM110.DD (SPAdes) (version 2) | ecosystem: Environmental > Aquatic > Freshwater > Lake | place: Lake Michigan...
TCATCTCGTCGCCATCTAATTCAACTACGGTGCCTGTAACTTTAATCTTGGACATACTTACTCCTCATTAATTAATTCGGTTTATAGCGTTTGAATATCGGCTTGTTTTGCTCGAACTGCCTCAGCTGCCTCCTTAAGCGCTGTAACTTCAGAATCAGTTAATGATCCCTCAACAATTTTTGTTATACCTGCACGACCAATCTGTGCTTCAACGCCAAGATAAACACCAGAGATTCCATACTCACCGTCAACCCATGCACACACTGGCATGACTGCACCTGAATCCTCAATTACTGCTTTTGCCATGCGCGCAGCTGCTGCAGATGGTGCGTAATAAGCAGATCCAGTTTTCAGTAACGCAACAACTTCAGCGCCACCATTGCGTGTGCGCTCCACTAATTCTGCGATCTCACTTTCTGAGAGTAGATCTGCAAGTGGCTTGCCATTGACTGTGCATCGGCTTGGCACTGGAACCATGGTGTCACCATGTGAACCCAGGGTTAAAGTCTTAACTGCGCCAACTTTGACGCTAAGTTTTTCTGCAACAAAATTTGTAAAGCGCGCAGTATCTAACATTCCTGCCTGGCCCATTACGCGATTTTTAGGAAAATTTGTAGCGATCTGAGCAAGTGCGGTCATTTCATCTAGAGGATTTGATACAACAATGATGACGGCCTTTGGCGAGTGCTTTGCAATATTTTCTGCTACACCTCGCACAATTCCAGCATTTACTCCAATTAAATCCATACGACTCATGCCAGGTTTACGGGGTAGCCCTGCCGTAATTACAACTACATCTGAGTTCGCAGTAGCTTCATAGCCAGCACCTTCAGGTGTAGTGGTTGCGCCGATTATTTTGGTCTCAAATCCTTCAATGGATCGAGATTGATTCATATCTAAAGCCAAACCTTCTGACTTACCTTCAAGAATATCGGTTAATACAACGGTATCGAAAACATCGTACTCAGCTAAACGAAGAGCTGTTGTTGAACCATAAAATCCTGCACCAACTACTGTGACTTTGCCACCCATTGTGACCCCATTCATGTGAATCTGCTAATAGGTGAACTCTACCGCCCGCGAGGAAGTGCAATTGCCAGAACAAAAAGCGCTATAGCGATTGCAAGCGGAACATAAAACTCAAGGCTACGAAAATTCCGAGATTTAAGTGCGATACCGGCTGTCCCAATGGCGATAAATAGTGATCCGCCTCGCACTATCCCAAAGATTCCCAAGGAAACACCTAAGGCGACTGCGCCGTAACTAAGTAGTGAAATCAGCCGCTCATTTAGCTGCATGCATCAACCACATTCTTCAAAAGCATTGCACGAGTCATTGGTCCCACTCCACCAGGCATTGGTGCAAAGAAAGACGATTTCACCATTGCACTTGGATCTATATCTCCAACTAGTTCGGATTGAAGCCGTGAAATTCCAACATCAATGACAACTGCTCCTTCTTTAATCATCTCAGCCTTTAGAAAATGTGGCTGACCAATTGCAGAGATCACAATATCGGCGGATTGAGTGTGTTTATTCAAATCTTTTGTTCCAGTATGAGTAAGTGTGACTGTTGCATTTTCTTTCTTGCGAGTGAGCAAGAGTCCAAGTGGACGACCAACAGTGATACCTCGACCGATAACGGTAATTTTTGCACCCTGTGTAGCAATTGAATAATGATCTAAGAGTTCAACAATTGCCCTCGGAGTACATGGGATTGGTCCATCAAAGCCTGCAACTAAGCGTCCTAAATTAAGAGGGTGCAATCCATCAGCATCCTTTTTTGGATCAATCGCTTCTAATATTTTTTGTGTGTTAATCGCTACCGGTAATGGGAGTTGAACAATGAATCCAGTGCACTCTTTCGAACTATTTAAATCAGAAATCGCTGCAAGAACATCTTTCTCACTTGCATGAGCCGGTAAATCGACTCGAATGGAATGAATACCAACATCCTGACAGTCGCGATGCTTTCCCGAAACATATGAAAGTGATCCAGGATCTTGACCCACTAAAATCGTTGCAAGTCCTGGATAGACACCTTGTGACTTTAATTTTGATACGCGCATAGAAAGATCGGCCTTTACGGTGGCTGCTAACGCTTTGCCATCCAAGATCTTTGCACTCATGGCACTATCGTATCGAGTCAGGAGTGTAAGAAATGTCGAACATCTGTGAAGTACGCGTTTATCGCACAGATTTTTAGGTGCGCCTAAACATCCGTGGAAGATAAATAGCCAAAAGTGCACCGAATCCCATTTGAACTGTGATTGCAAGGGTGAACTTCCACGTAGAGGTTCCAACAGCTGACATTGCCTGCGTGATCAGCGCACCACTTGCTGAGTAGCCAAGAAAGGCTGAGATTAAAACTGCAACAATTAAACTCTGAGTTAACACCTTCTGATTGAGGTCAACAGTCCAAATCACAAGTAAAGCCCCTGCGCACATAATGACAGCTATACCAAGTAGAGAAATTAAGGATTCATTTTTGGGTAAAGCGCCCAAAAGGGGCATCGCTGGGATTTTATTCAAATCAAAAGATAATGGAGAGACCATTGTTTGTGATCCAACGGCAAAACCAACTCCCGAAAAATACGCCAGAGTAGCCACGATTGCATTTGGAAGATAAAGAATATTCAACAAAAGCAGCAAGAATCCGCCAAAGATTCCGGGTTGGAGTACGAGAGTTAAATTCTTTACAAGCCCTAGGTTCATGAAAAGAGCAATACCAAGTGCGATCGCGCTTAATCCAAGCAATAGAGCAATAATGCGTGATCCAAACAAAAATCCTTGACCAAATGCAGTACGACGAGCAACGGTTGCACAAGTGATAAGCGTGAATGGAAATACGTAAATCAAGGCAAAATACCAAACAGGTGTTACTTCATCTGTTTTTGAAAGAATAGAAGCAAGTAAAGCAAAACCTGCATAGAGTGCTGAAAAAATAACACGAGCTGGAACTATCAATGAAGTGTCACCGTCAAGGCGATCAACCGTGCGGGAGATTCCATTTCGTATTGCAAGCACAGGAAAAACTAGTGCACCTAAAGGCAAGTAAGACAGATGCCCCGCTAATGCAGATGTTCCTAATGCTAAATCAAATGGTATTTGATGTGTCCCAATCCAAATCCAAATCGCTGCACGAAGAGGATCACCGGTATTTCCAGTTGCACTTCCAGCTGTTGACCATGCGATCAGTGCGATGAAAGATATTGGAAGTAATAGCCATGCAATGCTGCGCAGAACTTGGGGAAAGGCTGCTCCAAGTACGCGCATCACCATTGTTATCGACCCATTATTGCCCGCAATAACCGGGCTGTTTCACTAGGTGTTTGACCAACTTTAACTCCTGCAGCTTCTAGCGCATCTTTTTTGCCTTGAGCAGTTCCAGAAGAGCCAGAAACAATCGCACCAGCATGTCCCATTGTTTTACCTTCTGGCGCCGTAAAGCCGGCGATGTAACCAACAACTGGCTTTGTTACATATTCAGAGATAAATGCCGCGGCGCGTTCTTCAGCATCCCCGCCAATCTCGCCAATCATCACAATCGCTTGCGTATTGGGATCATCTTGAAAAGCACGCAAACAATCAATGTGTGTTGTTCCAATTACAGGATCCCCACCAATACCAACTGCTGTACTAAATCCGATGTCCCTAAGTTCATACATCATTTGATAGGTCAGAGTTCCTGATTTTGAGACAAGACCAATTGGTCCTGAACCTGTGATGTCTGCAGGAATAATTCCTACATTTGATTTCCCTGGACTAATTAAACCGGGACAGTTAGGCCCAATAATCTGCGTTGATCCAACGCTTTGTGCATATGTGTAAAAACTAGCAGAGTCATGCACGGGAATTCCCTCTGTTATGACAACAACTAAAGGCATCTTTGCATTGATTGCATCAATTACTGCCGCTTTTGCAAATTTGGGTGGAACAAATATTACAGAAACATTTGCATTGGTCACAGACATTGCTTCTGCAACAGTATTAAACACCGGCAGTTTGTGTCCTTCAATTTCTACAACCTGGCCGCCTTTACCTGGTGTTACTCCGCCAACGATATTGGTGCCTGAGACCAACATGCGCCTTGTGTGTTTTGTCCCTTCAGAGCCTGTCATGCCTTGAACAATTACTTTGCTGGATTCATTAATAAAGATCGTCATTACTTTGCCGCCAATTCTGCAGCGCGATTTGCTGCGCCATCCATAGTGTCGGCCTGCTCTACAAGTGGGTGTGCAGCAGCCTTAAGAATTGCACGACCTTCTAAAACATTGTTGCCATCAAGGCGAACAACAATTGGTTTAGTAGCTTTTGGACCAAGAAGTTCTAGTGCTTGAACAATTCCATTTGCAACTGAATCACAGGCTGTAATTCCTCCAAATACATTGACGAAAACGCTCTTCACATCTTTATCACCGAGAATGATTGATAGTCCATCGGCCATAATCTGGGCTGATGCACCGCCACCAATATCCAAGAAGTTAGCCGGGCGCACTCCTCCATGCTTTTCACCTGCGTATGCAACGACATCTAACGTGCTCATAACTAAGCCGGCACCATTGCCGATAATTCCAACTTCACCCTCTAGCTTGACGTAGTTGAGGCCCTTTTCTTTTGCTGCCGCCTCAAGTGGATTCTCCCCTGCCTCATCGACTAACCCTTGGTGATCTGGTTGGCGAAAATCGGCGCTCTCATCAAGAGTGACCTTGCCATCTAGTGCAATTATCTTGCCATCTGAAGTTTTCACTAATGGATTTACTTCAACAAGTGTTGCATCCTCACTTTGGAAAACTTCCCAAAGCTTAAGGAGCACCTCTGCAACTTGATCTGCAACATCTGATGGAAACTTTGCTGCTTCAACTATCTCTTTTGCTTTTGCCAAAGAAATTCCGTCAACAGCCGATACTGGAACCTTTGCTAATTTCTCAGGAGCGGTGTGTGCCACTTCTTCAATGTCCATGCCACCAGAGACTGATGCCATAACTAAAAAGGTTCTATTGGATCGATCAAGAAGGATTGCTAAGTAATATTCGGCTTCGATTGGCGCAGCCGCTGCAATCATTACAGTGCGAACTGTGTGACCCTTAATATCCATTCCAAGAATTGCTGCTGCTTTTTCCCGCGCATCCTTTGGACTCTCCGCCAGCTTTACGCCGCCAGCTTTCCCACGTCCACCAACTTTTACTTGGGCTTTTACAACCACTTTTCCGCCTATAGCCGTTGCAGCTTTTTCTGCTTCTTCAGCAGTTATTGCTATCGCTGCGGCAAGTACTGGCACGCCATGCTTTTCAAAAATATCGCGCGCTTGGTATTCAAAGAGATCCACTAAGTATTCCAATCAGTTGTTATGGGTTAATCCTAGAGCTTCTCAACGGGTGCATATCGCAGAAGTAAACGCTTCTCACCATATTGGCCAAAATTAATTGTTGCCTCGGCTTTGTCACCTGCTCCTGCAACTGCGACAACAGTACCTAATCCAAAGGTGTCGTGTGACACACGCTCACCTACAGCCAATTCCATAGCCATACTCTTCTTACCTGTCGCCCTTGGTGGTGGTGTAGTTGCAACCCTTGATTTTTTTGTGACAGAAGAAGTAAATGAGTCCGAAGCTTGATTGCGCCACACAATGACATCTTCTGGAATTTCATCTAAGAAACGAGATGGTGGATTGTAATTTGGAGCTCCCCATGTAGATCGATACTCCGCACGGGAAATATAAAGTCTTTCACGTGCACGGGTTAATCCAACATATGCCAATCGGCGCTCCTCTTCGATCTCATCTTTATCATCGAATGTTCGCGAGTGTGGAAAAATTCCATCTTCCATTCCCGTAAGAAAGACAGTTGGAAACTCCAATCCTTTTGCGGTGTGCAGAGTCATCATCGTTACAACACCACCATGGTCTTCACCTTCTGGAATCTCATCTGCATCGGCTACGAGTGAGACTTTTTCCAAAAATCCAGCTAGAGATATCTCTTCATCTTCGCCTAGCTCTTCAAAAGAGCGCTCTTCATACTCCATTGAAACGGCTACAAGTTCTTTTAAGTTTTCTACACGGACTTCATCTTGGGGATCGGTACTATCTACCAACTCCTTTAATAAACCTGATTGCTCTAATGCTGCCTCAACAATTACGGATGGCTTAACTTTTGCTTCTACTAAAACACTCAACGCTGAAATCATTGACGTGAACTCACCGATTGCTTGCGCTGCACGGGCTGGCACGGAAGTAATTTCATTGCATCGGAGTAATCCTTGCCAAAATGAGATTCCACAATTATTTGCAAATAGATCTACGTAATCCAATGAAGTATCACCAATGCCACGCTTTGGCACATTTATGATTCTGCGAAGAGAGATTTCATCTTCGCAGTTTGCAAGGACGCGAAGATAGGCAAGCAAGTCCTTAACTTCTCGCCGTTCGTAGAATCGAAGTCCACCAACGACTTTGTATGGGAGGGCGGTTCGCATAAATACTTCTTCAAATACACGTGACTGGGCATTAGTACGGTAAAAAATTGCAGTATCCCCTGGGGTCGATAGGCCACCGTTCTGGAGTGATCTGATCTCTTCAGCGATAAAATTAGCCTCATCATGTTCACTCTCTGCCACATAACCAGTTAGTGGTGAGCCGGCGCCAGCATCTGACCACAAGTTTTTTTCTTTTCGGCTCTCATTTTTAGTTATAACAGCATTTGCAGCATTTAGAATATTTTGAGTCGATCTATAGTTTTGCTCAAGTAACACTGTTGTCGCATTTGGATAGTCCATTTCAAACTGCAAAATATTGCGAATTGTTGCACCGCGAAACCCATAGATTGATTGGTCGGCATCTCCAACAACACAGAGTTCGGCAGGTGCACCTGTCTCTACCTCGGTGCCAACAAGTTCTTTAACCAAAATGTACTGAGCGTGATTAGTATCCTGATATTCATCGACTAATACATGGCGAAATCGAGATCTAAACCTTGCTTTTGCTTCTGGAAATCGTTGAAGAACTTCTACGGTTTTTAGAATAAGGTCATCAAAATCCATTGCATTTGCTCTACTCAATCGCCCTTGATAGATGGTGTAAACATCTGCGACTACCTGCTCAAATTGACTAGATGCTGCACTCAAATAATCCTGAGGAGAGAGAAGTTCGTTTTTTGCATTTGAAATGATGGACTGAAACTGGCGAGCTGGATAACGCTTTGGATCAAGATTCAACTCTTTTGCAACAATAGTAATGAGCCGCTGTGAATCTGCGGAGTCATAAATACTAAATGTGTTGCTATATCCAAGACGAGAGGCCTCCTGTCGCAAGATTCGTACACATGCTGAGTGAAATGTTGAGACCCACATCGACTTTGCAATAGGACCTACGAGCTCACCCACTCGCTCTTTCATCTCTCCAGCGGCTTTATTTGTAAAAGTAATCGCTAAAATCTCATATGGTGCAACGTCTCGACGTGCCATTAGATATGCAATTCGACGAGTTAACACCCTTGTTTTTCCTGAGCCAGCACCAGCAATAACTAAAAGTGGGCCACCAGCATGTGTAACCGCCGCGCTTTGTTGAGGGTTTAGACCCTCAAGCAACGGATCGATTTCATTCATAGGGTTCATTCTATTAGGGTTCAACTATGGAACCGATCGCCGATAGTGAAATTGAGCGCGTCTTAGTTGTAAGTGCTCATCCGGATGATTCAGATTTTGGTGCATCAGGAACGATCGCTCAATGGGTAAAAAAAGGTATTGAAGTCTCTTACGTTTTTTGTACAAATGGGGATCAGGGTGGTGAAGACTCTGGATTTACGAAAGAAGAGATGCCCGCTGTTCGCCAGCGCGAACAGCGTGTAGCAGGTTCAGAAATTGGCGTTACTGACATTACATTCTTAAATTATGTTGATGGTCATCTCCAAGCAACGATCGAGCTCCGCAAAGATATTGTTAGACAGATCCGGCGTACTCGACCTGATCGAATTGTGTGCCAAAGCCCAGAGCGCAATTGGGATCGAATAGGTGCTAGCCACCCCGATCACTTAGCCGCAGGTGAATCTACGGTGCAGGCTGTCTATCCAGATGCACGAAATCCTTTTGCATTTACAGACTTACTGGAGAAAGAGCACTTAGCGCCTTGGCGTGTTAGGGAAATCTGGCTTATGGGCTTTGCAAATCCAGATCACTGGGTTGATATCACGGAGACATTCCATTTGAAGTTGGCTGCCCTTAATGCACATGTTTCACAAACTGCACAGAACAAAGAGTTAGAGACAATGTTGCGAGATTGGGGACAACGAAATGCAGGCTTCGGTGGTCTTCCTGATGGTCGTTTGGCTGAAGCATTTAAAATTATCCACACCAACTAATTCTGCTTTATTCCTAGTTTTAGTTTGAAACAACAACCTTCTCAATTGAAATCACTTGGCTAGGCGTTCCCTCTAATCCGCCTCCGCGTACACCCATCTTCGCAATCTCTTTGACAATCTCTAGGCCTTGTGTGATTGTGCCCCAAATTGTGTAGTTAGCTTTCATGAGAGTTGTATCAGAAAACACGATGAAGAATTGGCTCCCGTTTGTTCCTGGACCTTTATTCCACATTGCGACGGTTCCCTCTGGGTAATTTCCTTCTGCGCCCATAGGAAGATTTTCATCTTGAAAAACAAATTTTGGTCCACCTTTACCTGTGGCCGTTGGATCCCCGCATTGCAAAACATAGGCACCACGGTTGATCAAGCGATGACAAATTGATTCGTCAAAGAATCCACTTTTTGCAAGTTTGGCCATATGTGCAACAGTTACAGGTGCTTTTGTGGCTAATGTCGTGATTTCGATAACACCACAGTTAGTTTCTAAAGTGATTGTTTTAGGAAGGCGTTTTGATTTTAACTCTGCTGGTGTAACTTCTTTTGGAGAGTGTGCCTTTGCTTTAGTTGGTTTGCATTTAATTGCTTCAGATTTTGAACTCTCCATAGATTTTATTTTTATCGATGCATTTGCCGTATTTACAGGAGTTGAGAGCACAATTAGAGTTAAGGCTGTTGCTAAAAGCTTTATAGCAAAAGAGTCGCGGTTAACGCTGTTGCGAATGTTCCCAAACATGGGGCCAGCATAATTTACAACCCTGTGAAAACCCTTAATTTATTCCCATTCAATGGTGCCAGGTGGCTTACTGGTGACATCTAAAACCACGCGATTTACATCCGGAACTTCATTGGTGATTCGAGTAGATATTTTCTCTAAGACCTCGTATGGCAAGCGGGACCAATCGGCCGTCATGGCATCTTCGGATGAGACTGGACGCAACACTATTGGATGGCCATATGTCCGTCCGTCGCCTTGAACCCCCACCGATCGCACATCTGCAAGTAAAACAACTGGGCACTGCCAAATCTGCCTATCTAATTGAGCTAATTTTAACTCTTCGCGAGCGATTGCATCGGCCTTGCGCAAAAGATTTAATCTTTCCTGTGTGACTTCTCCTACGATTCTAATTGCTAAACCAGGACCAGGAAATGGTTGCCGCCAAACGATCTCTTCAGGAAGTCCTAATTCAATTCCAACTTGGCGTACTTCGTCTTTGAAGAGGGTTCGAAGTGGTTCTACTAATTTAAATTTTAGATCATCTGGTAGGCCACCCACATTGTGATGAGATTTAATATTTGCCGTCCCAGTTCCACCACCAGATTCAACTACATCTGGATACAAAGTACCTTGCACAAGAAATTCAACATCTGACCCGGATGCGATATCACGAGCTGCAGATTCAAATGAACGAATAAATTCGCGGCCAATTATCTTTCGTTTTTCTTCTGGATCAGTTATTCCTTTGAGTGCTTTTAGAAATTGTTGTTTTGCATCTATTGTCACAAGTTTTATACCAGTACTGTCAACAAAATCTCGTTCGACTTGTTCAGCCTCTCCTTTGCGCAGTAGCCCATGATCGACAAATACGCATGTCAATTGATCTCCAACAGCTTTTTGAATTATCGCTGCTGCAACTGCCGAATCAACACCACCTGATAATCCACAGATTACTTTCTTGGTTCCAATAATCTGCCTGGCATTTGCAATTTCAGTTTCGGCGATATTTTTTGTTGTCCATGTTGGTTCACATTCTGCAATATTGATCAACCAATTTTGTAAGATTTCTTGACCATGCGCGGTATGTAAAACCTCTGGATGAAACTGAACTCCGGCCAAAGTACCTGCGGAGTTTTCGAAAGCAGCAATAGTTGTGGCCTCAGTCGATGCACTGACGACGAAACCCTCTGGAGTTTGAGTGACTGCATCACCATGTGACATCCATGTTTTTTGTTGTGGGCTTTGCCCTGCAAAAACTTTGGAATCAGGTACAACTGTGGTTTGAGTGCGACCAAACTCTGACTTACCCGTGCGACTAACGACGCCTCCTAGAGTTGCCGCCATCAGTTGAAATCCATAACAAATTCCAAAAATTGGCACTCCCAGAGTAAATATCCCAGCATCTATGGTTGGAGCATTCTCTGCATACACACTAGATGGGCCACCAGATAAAATTATTGCGCTTGGATTTTTTTCTTTAACTTCTTCTGCCTTAATTGTTGATGGAACAATTTCCGAATAGATATGCGTCTCTCTGACCCGTCTTGCAATTAACTGCGCGTACTGGGCACCAAAATCAATTACAAGTACGCCACCAGTCTTAGCCACGATTAATTAGTACCTCAACGCGTTGGAACTCCTTAACATCTGAGTATCCACACGTTGCCATTGCTCGTCGTAACGCCCCGAATAGATTCATTGAGCCATCTGAAGTATGTGATGGTCCAAGTAAAATCTCTTCGAGTGTTCCAATAGTTCCTACAGAAACTCGTTCTCCTCGAGGCAGTACTTGATGATGTGCCTCTGATCCCCAGTGCCATCCAAGTCCTGGTGATTCAACAGCTTTTGCAAGTGGTGAACCCATCATCACTGCATCTGCCCCACATGCAATTGCTTTAGCAATATCACCGCTTCTACCAACAGCGCCATCGGCGATAACGTGAACGTATCGTCCGCCTGATTCATCCAAATATTCACGGCGAGCAGATGCAACTTCGGCAACAGCAGAAGCCATTGGAACTTCGATACCTAAAACTTTACGAGTTGTGTGCGCAGCACCGCCACCAAAGCCAACTAATACACCGGCAGCACCTGCTCGCATTAAGTGAAGTGCAGCTGTAGCGGTAGCAACACCACCCACTATTACAGGAACATCTAATTCATAGATAAATTTCTTCAAATTAAGAGCTTCATTTTGATCTGCAACATGTTCTGCAGAGACAGTTGTTCCACGGATAACGAAAATATCTACACCGGCAGCGATTACTGCTTTGTGCAGTTCAGCTGTTCTTGCAGGTGAAAGTGATGCTGCAACCGTTACACCAGAGTCACGGATCTGTTGAATGCGCTCCTTAATCAACTCTGGGCGAATTGGCGCCGTATAAATCTCTTGCATACGCTTTGTTGCATTTTTATCTGGCATTGATGCGATTTCACCCAAGGGAATACGTGGATCCTCATACCTAGTCCATAGCCCTTCAAGATTTAGAACTGCTAGCCCGCCCAGCTTTCCGATTGCAATTGCAGTCTCTGGCGAAACCACTGAGTCCATTGGCGCTGCCAACATTGGAAGATCAAACTTATAGGCATCTATCTGCCATGTGGTTGAGACATTTTCAGGATCGCGAGTTCTACGGCTTGGCACGATAGCAATGTCATCAAATGAATAAGCAGTGCGAGCGCGCTTTCCGGGTGCTATCTCAATGTGTGTCATTAACGGCCTTTCACTTGATAGTTAGGCGCATCGGAAACATGTGCCACATCGTGCGGATGACTTTCTTGCAAACCTGCAGCTGTAATCTGAATGAGGCGACCTTCTCGTCGAAGTGTTTCGATATCAGGTGCACCGGCATAACCCATTCCAGAGCGAAGTCCACCGACAAGTTGATGAACAACTTCTGCAACTTTGCCACGAAATTCAACTTTGCCTTCGATTCCTTCAGGAACCAACTTATCTTCTGACAAAACATCATCTTGTAAATATCGATCTTTCGAATAAGACTTTTGATCTCCGCGAGATTGCATTGCACCGAGAGAACCCATACCGCGATATGCCTTGTACTTAACGCCGTTAATTTCAATTAATTCACCGGGTGCCTCTTCACATCCTGCAAGAAGTGATCCAAGCATGACTGAGTTGGCACCGGCAACGATTGCCTTAACGATGTCGCCAGAGTATGCAAGTCCACCATCTGCAATTAATGGAATACCAGCTTTATTGCAAGCTTTAGATGCTTCTAGGATTGCAGTGATCTGCGGAACACCCACCCCTGCAACTATGCGAGTTGTACAGATAGAGCCCGGACCCACGCCAACTTTTACTGCATCGGCTCCAGCATTAATTAGCGCCTGTGCTCCTGCTCGTGTGGCGACATTTCCACCAATTATTTCTGTTGTTGGTGAGAATTTTTTAATGCGTGCAATTGAATCTAAGACCGCACGGTGATGTCCATGTGCTGTATCGACGACAACTACATCAACGCCAGCCTCGATCAAAGCCTGGGCTCTAGCAAAACCATCATCTCCCACACCCACTGCAGCACCAGCTAAACCCACTCCTTTAACTAACTTCACGTGAGTTACTTGATCTTGTATCGGCAGATTGCGATGGATTATTCCAATGCCACCGGCCTTGGCCATTGCAATTGCCATCTGAGATTCAGTGACGGTATCCATCGCCGATGAAACTAAAGGAACTGCGATTGAGATATTGCGAGTTAATTTTGTTGTTGTGCTGACTTCAGATGGAACAACTTCGGATGCATCAGGCAGAAGTAGTACGTCGTCATAGGTTAGGCCGAGCATCGCGACTTTATCGCTATCGCTCATGTCGACCTCCGCTCCCAGTTAAATTCTTACAAGGCAGAAGTCTATCGGGGCTTTAGAGGCCTACAGCACGCTCGATTTCAGCGCATGCATGAGTTAAATCCTGTGCATAAACAACACCTTGGCTATGGTTTTCGCCCCAGCCTGGTCCCCCAAGAATTACACGTGGGGCAGGTCGTACCGCTGGAATCTCTTTGAAAAATTTTTCTTTGCCATTTTCTCGAAGTTGGGCCCACAAGAAAACAGCCGGTGGCGCAGAGCGTTTAACCATCGATGAGATAGCTTCCATCGGAGTTCTGGCACCTAGGAAAAAACTTTCAATATTTTTTTCAGCTAACGCAGCAGCCAATGCATGAATTGCAAGGCAGTGAAGCTCTTCGCCCACAGATGCCAATAAAACAGGCTGCACGTTGACTGGTTTTTTAACAGAGCCAATACCTTCGTTCAGCATTCTCTTGAGAATCTCTGAAAGCATGTGCTCAACTTCAATGCCCTCACCCGTTGCCTCCCACTCTTGGCCCACGAGGAACAAAACAGGGACGATCACTTCAGTCCATGTTGCGATAACTCCAAATTCTTTAATGTCATTGCGCAACGCTGCCTCAACAAAGGACTTATCTAAGATCTTTGCTGCCCTGTGAATTGAATCAACAATCTCTTCGCGAACTGCAAAATTATCTGCAAGCTCTTCAACTGAAAGCTTGCCTGTGTGGGCTTTGGCTTTTTCCGCCGCATCAACTGGTGAGACCCCTGTTGTGATCAGGCGGCGCATCACGATTAGCTTTGCTAAATCCTCTGAACTGTAACGACGGTGCTCGCCTGCTTCATGTGCTGATGGCCCCAGACCATAACGGCGGTCCCAAGTCCGAAGCGTTGCTGGTGCCACGCCTATCCGCCTGGCAACGGCTGCTACTGTGAAGAGCTCGTTATCCATGCCCTAATCGTGGCGTGAAGTGGGCTAACTCACCACTTCAAAAGGGCTTTTACAGGCCAATTTAAGGGATGTCGCTTGAACAACTTATGGCGCGGTTGTACCTTTAGCACATGGCCGAAACCTCACGCTTACCCCGCCCCGTTGCAGATGAATGGGAGTGGCAGTACCAAGGGTCATGTCGCGAGCTTCCTTCAGAGATGTTTTTTCATCCAGATGGAGAGCGCGGCCCTCGCAGGAGAAATCGTGAAAATACTGCAAAAGCAGTCTGTGCATCATGTCCAGTAATTGCAGCTTGTCGTGCTCACGCCCTTGCAGTACAAGAGCCTTATGGAATTTGGGGCGGACTTTCAGAAGATGATCGTTTAGAAATCATCACTAAGCCAGTTGGAATTTCGCACGCATCCTAGAGAACTAAGTTTTTAGATTTCTTCCTCCTAAGAAGAGAAAAAGCCCCGCAGTAATATCCGCGGGGCTTATTTCTTGCAAGCATTTCTTTTTACTTAGTGTTGATGTCCACCCGGGCCATGAGAATGTCCATGTCCACCGGCTGCATCGGCTGCAGCTTGTTCGGCCGGCTTCTCATAAACAACTGCTTCAGTTGTAATAAACATTGCAGCAATTGATGCCGCATTTGCTAATGCAGAGCGCGTTACCTTTACTGGATCAATTACTCCATCGGCAGCTAGATCACCGTAAACATCTGTTGCGGCATTAAAGCCTTCGTTGTGCTTCATTGCGCGGACCTTTGCAACTACAACGTAGCCCTCTAGCCCTGCATTTTCGGCAATCCATCTCAACGGCTCATCGCATGCTTTGCGAACTAAGCGAACTCCAACTGCCTTATCGCCAGTGAAGCCAAGGTCACCTTCTAGTGAGTCAGCAGCATGCACAAGTGCAGCGCCTCCACCAACAACGATTCCCTCTTCCACAGCCGCGCGAGTTGCAGAGATTGCATCCTCTAGGCGGTGCTTCTTTTCGTTAAGTTCAACTTCGGTGTGTGCGCCAACTTTAATGACACAGACTCCACCAGCTAGCTTTGCTAGGCGCTCTTGCAATTTTTCTTTATCCCAAGAAGAGTCACTGGTTTCAATCTCTTTACGAAGTTCAGAAACGCGTGCTGCAACTGCTGCCTTATCGCCAGCACCGTCAACAATTGTCGTCGCATCTTTTGTAACAACTATGCGACGAGCCTTTCCTAGATCTTCAAGAGTGACGCCCTCTAACTTCATTCCAAGCTCTGAAGAGATTACTTGGCCGCCAGTAAGAATTGCTAAATCTTGCAACATAGCTTTACGGCGATCGCCAAAGCCTGGTGCCTTAACTGCAACGGAGGTAAAGACGCCTCGCATGCGGTTTACGACGAGAGTAGAAAGTGCTTCTCCCTCAATGTCTTCAGCAATAATCAGAAGTGGCTTTGATGCCTGTGCAACTTTTTCCAGCAATGGAAGTAAGTCTGCAAGTGCAGAAACTTTGTTTGCTGAGATCAAAATATAGGCATCCTCAAGGATTGCCTCCATGCGATCTTGATCGGTTACAAAGTAGGGAGAGATATAGCCCTTGTCGAACTGCATGCCTTCAGTAAATTCAAGGTCTAATCCAGTTGTAGATGCTTCCTCTACTGTGATTACGCCATCTTTACCTACGCGATCCATGGCCTCTGCAATGAGGTCACCAATGGCGCGATCTTGCGCAGAGATTGTTGCAACATCTGCGATTTGAGCTTTTCCACTTACAGGAGTGGCCTGTGATTTAAGTTTTTCTGAAACAGCAGCAACTGCGGCCTCTATACCAAGCTTAATATCCATTGGCTGTGCACCAGCTGCAAGGTTACGTAAACCCTCTTTAACCATTGCTTGAGCAAGTACGGTTGCAGTAGTTGTTCCATCACCTGCGACGTCATTTGTCTTTGTCGCAACTTCCTTAACTAGCTGTGCACCCATGTTTTCAGCTGGATCGCTGAGTTCGATCTCTTTGGCAATTGTTACACCGTCATTTGTAATAACTGGTGCGCCAAAAGATTTAGCAATAACAACATTGCGACCTTTAGGTCCAAGAGTTACTTTTACTGTGTCAGCAAGAATATTTACGCCGCGCTCCATCGCACGACGAGCTTGCTCATCAAATTGAAGGGACTTTCCCATTTACTTCTCGATTACAGCGAGAATGTCACGTGCTGATAAAACGATGAGTTCATCGCCACCGTGCTTGATTTCAGTTCCGCCGTACTTACTGTAAAGAATTACATCTCCAACTTTGACATCCATAGGTACGCGTACGCCATCATCAAAGCGACCTGGGCCCACTGCAATTACGGTGCCCTCCTGTGGCTTCTCTTTAGCTGTATCTGGAATAACAAGACCTGATGCAGTTGTTGTCTCTGCTTCATTTGCCTTGATCACAATGCGATCTTCTAACGGCTTAATTGCCATGTGGTGACTCCTTCTCGTGAACTTCATTGATTTTCTAACTTATGAGTTTTTCACTTCATAAATTTTGAGGTTTTCCTCTTTCGAACCGAGTTAGCAGACTCGGGTCGTGAGTGCTAAAGCCAACTCTAGGCGGGGTTAAACCCCTGCACAAATTGGAGGGGCGAGGCTTTCTGGTTCTAAGCCCATCAGCGCAGGCTGATGCTGGTTACTGGCAGGCTTGAATCGGCATCAAATGCGATCGGAGATGAAGGGCGACCCGCACTGACCATGAGGGAGCCAAGGGCTGCAACCATTGCACCGTTATCAGTACACAGGCCTGGAGCAGGTATGCGAAGACCGATTCCTGCCTTGTCACAGCGTTCTTGGGCTAGGGCTCTTAATCTGGAGTTGGCTGCAACTCCTCCCGCGATAACGAGTGAATCTATTCCGGTCTCTTTACATGCAGCTAGCGCTTTGAGAAGCAAAACATCAACGACTGCTTCCTGAAACGATGCAGCAACATCGCCCTTTGCATAATCGGGTGTTGATTCTAAATATCGGGCAACAGCTGTTTTTAAACCTGAAAATGAAAAATCAAAAGGACGCGTTTGCCAATCACTTGATGTTGTTAAACCACGTGGAAAATCAATTGCTGTTGCCTTCCCGGTTTTTGCAATCGCATCAATTGCCGGTCCACCAGGAAATCCAAGATCCATGATCCGGGCAATTTTATCGAATGCCTCCCCAGCGGCATCATCCATAGTCTGACCCAATTTTATAATTGAACCCGTGATGTCATCTACTTGAAGCAGCGATGAGTGGCCGCCACTAACAAGAAGTGCAATCATCGGCTCTAAAGGATCTGTGTGAGTTAAGTAGTCAACACTTACATGTGATGCCAGATGATTTACTCCATAGATGGGTCGACCAAGTCCTTGTGCTAATCCAGTTGCAGATGCAACACCAACAAGCAACGCGCCAATTAAACCTGGACCGGCTGTTACTGCAACGGCATCGATATCGCGTAGAGAGATCCCAGCTGTTTTTACTGCCCGCTCGATACTTGGAAGCATCGCTTCAAGATGTGCTCTAGCTGCGATTTCGGGAACTACTCCGCCAAAGCGTGCATGCTCATCAACACTTGATGCTATTTCATTTGCAAGCAAGGTTCGTCCACGAACAATTCCAATCGCAGTTTCATCACATGAAGTTTCAATTCCTAGTACTAACGGCTCCATTAGGAAAGCTCCCTTTGCATGACTAATGCATCTTTACCGCCACCGTAGTAATTACTACGCAATGAAATTTGTGAATAACCTAGTTTTTCATAGAGTGCTATTGCGCCAGTGTTTTCGGTGGCAACTTCGAGCATAATTGCGCTAGATCCTTTTACACGGCAGTAGTTTTCTATCTCACTTATCAAGCTCTTTGCGATCCCTTGCCGCCTAAAACTATCAATTACCGTGACCGTTAAAATATCTGCAACTGCCCCAGCCCCTGGGGCAAGCACCCCTGCATAGCCAACTATTTGGTTGTCACTAACAGCCAATTGGAAAAATCTACTTTTTGGAATACCAGCAAACTCTTCTTTGAACTGAGCAGGACTCCAAGGAGAGTATGGAAAGTACTCTTTATCCAGCAAAACGAGAGTTGGAATATCAAGTGCCATCGGTTGGCGATATGTAATCATTTTCGCTCTACTGTCGGTATGGCATCAGGGCTTCGAAGATAGATTGGTTCTCTTACATTTTGTGTGGAGCTGAGTTCAACTAATTTTGCTACATCTGGAAAGACATTTGTAATGTACTCCGAGATATTTTCAGGCTTATCAACAGCAGGTCCTTTGGTTCGTAACTTGCCTTCATAGCGTGCCCAATAGATCTCTTTGCGACGGGCATCTATTGCTACTGTGTATTTATCTGGATTTAAATCATCAGGATTAGTCGATTGGTTTAAAATCTGAGCTCTGACAACATGTGCATCTTTAGTTGTGGAATCTATTCGAATTGCATCCAATGAACAGACACCGATCCAGGGAATTGATCGTGCGAGAGCAAATGATTGAGCAAAGGTAATACCAACTCGAAGACCCGTAAATGGTCCCGGACCCATTCCAATTACAACTTGATCTGGAATCGCTGTGGCCTTTAAAGCCTTGGCAACTAGCTCTGAGATTGCCTTACCGTGATCTGTTGCGCCTTCATGAAATTCTTCAAACTCAACTATTCCACTGTTAACTACGCCCACAATTGTTCTAGAGGTTGCCGTATCAATTGCAAGTGAGATCGTCATAGTGTTAAACCATCCCAGCGCTTGCCCACTGGGTTAATTGTCACCAAACGAACATCAGTTGTGCGATCAATTGTTATCTCTAATCTCTCTTGATTAAAGAAAGTGCTCTGCGGGTCGGCCCATTCAATGATGGTGACGGACTTACCCGCATCTGTATCAAGATCTAGATCCTCGATCGCTGCGTTTAGGTTAGGAGAATCTAGCAAACGATATAAATCGACATGAACTAGCGGAGTTTTCCCGCCATGTTTGCGTGCAATAACAAAAGTTGGTGAAGTAATTCCATCAATACCAAGTGATGCGCCGATGCCTTGAGCAAGCAAAGTCTTTCCTGCTCCCAAAGGGCCTGCCAATAAAATTAGATCCCCTGGCCTGCACTGTGCACCAATCTGCTTACCCAGATCAAACATTTCTTCAGCAGATGTCACGCTATGCATAGTTGAAGGGTAATACAAGAAGGGCCCCCGATTTCTCGAGAGCCCTTCTTGTTTTGGAAAATTACCTACTAATGTAGAACTTTTGAATTCTACCCTTGTAAGGAGTGATTGTTAGTCCAGGAGCACTATCAAGAACATTTGCTCTTAGTGTTCCAGTATCTAATTTGCCATTGTTATCTGCTGCATCTGTTAGTAAATCCGCAACAGCAAGAGCCTGGTCAGCAGTGAAGTTACAGTGTCCGGTTCCATTGGCTTTTGGAGTTGAAGTTACTGGAAGTCCTGCAGCTGTGAACTCTGTATAGGAAGCTGCTGGCTTATTCCAGAGCACAAGAAGCTTGGCTTTTGCTGCAGCTGTCTTCTGCTTATTAACTAACCACTGGGTATTTCCATCAGTTGTGATTGGATCTTCAGTTGCTGCAAGAACAACAGTTGGATCACTCAACTTTCCAGTGTGCTTAATTTGCTTGGCAAAATTTGCAGCACCTGCAACTGAAGCAACCTGACGAGGAACCTGGAAACTTGCAAGATATGTCTCAATTGCTGTGATAGCTGAAGATCCGCTTAGCGCAGTATTGAAAATTGACTTCTCAAAGGTTGTGCGAGCTGCGTAGTCAGTTCTTAAGTTGTTATAGAACGCTCCACCGCTTTTAACCTCAAGATCATACTTGGCAAGGATCGCAAGACCTGCAGCATCAAAACCGTTTTGCATAACTGCAAAAACAGGGTTACCTAATGATGCAAATCCAAACTGAGTTGATGAGCCTTCTGCACCTGGACCAGAGACTCCATCAAAGTGTGCACTTCGAGTTGGAATACCAGCCATCAATCCTAAGTAAAGAATTACTGATCGAACCGGGATGGCTCCAAGTGCGGTAGCCGCAGGAGAACCTGCAGGCCATTGTGGAGTTCCTGTAGCTAACTCCGTTGCAACTGCTGTCTGCAAAGAAGCACCAAGTGCCTGCAGTGTTCCGAGATCACCATATGCCTGCATAAGTCCAGGAGTACCTGCTGCATATGCATGACCAACTAGAGTTGGTGCAAACATAGTTTTTAAGCCCCACAAGAAGTCAGATGCTCCTGTGATCACTGCGTTTACATCACCTAGAGCCGGACACATAAGTCCTGCACCATCGATTAGTTTTGGATATTTTTCAGCTAATGACTGCGTGATGTATGCACCGAGAGAGTTTCCCCATGCAATAACTTTTTTAGTATCCTTAAAGGCCTTTTTAACTACTCCAATAAGTTCTACGTTTGTCTTAACTGCCTCTTCTGCATTCCAGCCAAGAACCGGGAATGTAGATCCTGCAAGGGCGTAACCCTGTGCAAGTAGCGACTGGTTAACCATTTCACTTGGTCCAACTGGTGGATTATCCAAGGTGGTTGCTGTGGAATAACCAAGTGGTGGCACATCGATTGAATACTCATATCCATGTGAATACAAAAATACAGTTCCATTGAAGTCTTCAGGGACTTGGATTGCATATTTTGCACCATCTGTTGTGGCACCCTCGCAGATTGTTACTCCGTCACTATCTGGACCACAGGCAGGTCGATTGTCAATGGCCTGTGCTGGTCCAGCGCTTATTCCAAATGAAACTAGCGCTACTGAGAGTAGAACTGATGCGAACTTTCTTTGATTTTTAGTAAATGTAGACATTACTTAGGTAATCCCTTCGCTGGCATTGCTGGACGCTTGTATGTACTTACTTTCACTGCGCCTGTGCCGGCATCAGTTGTATAGACCTTGTACTTACCTGACTCTGGAACCATCACTCCTGCTGCACTAAATTGCGCAAGCCAGAAGCCACCATAACCAGCATGTGAGGTTGTTGAGTAGGTCGGAGGAGTTAGAGCAGCACTTGCAAAACTCTTTCCCTTTGTCTCAATCGCCTTAATCAAACCTGAGCGAGTCAAATTAGGACCAGCTGCTTTAAGGGCATTAGCCGTCATCATCGCTGTGTTCATTCCTGTAAGAATGTTGCTATCAAATGCTCCAACACCATATTTTGTATGAATTGTCTTGAAGAGCTTGATATATGGATCAGCATCATCTGTAGTAGCAGGTAGGAATGAAGCGGTCATTACGCCTTCGATCATCGCGTTGGTCACTCCCTGACTTATGAGAGTTGTGTAATCGGCGCCAACGGCGCTCAAGATCCATTGTGGCTTGTAGGCCAATGCTGCAGCAGTACGTAATGCAACTGCAGATGCAGATGTAACTCCGTACATAATTGCGACTTCAACGCCTGCTGTCTTTAGCTTAGTAATCCAACCTGCACCAACACCTGGGTTGGCTTGTGATAGAGATGCATACGGGATCTTTTCAACTAGCGTAATGCCGCCTTGTGCAAACCCTGCAAGCGCATCGCTACCAAAGTCGTCAGCCTGATAGATGATTCCGACTTTCTTTCCCGGGAAGTTCTTTTTGATGTACTCACTTAAAATCTTTGTCTCCATGTAGTAAGAAGGAAATAGAGAGAACATTGTTGGGTAGTCTTTCTTGACTGAAAATCCAGAGAAGCCTGTATTCACAAATAGTGAAGGTAGCCCAGTAGATTTAAGATCAAGGAACTCTGCAACAGCTGCGTTATTTGCTGTTCCGAGTGAACCAACAAGTGCAAAAACACCCTCGTCAACTAATGCGGCAGACTCATTGACGGCACGCTGTACAACGTAACCATCATTTTTAATGATGAGTTCAATCTTGCGACCATTAATGCCACCATTGTCGTTAACATATTTAAAGTAGGAGGCCATAGCTGGAGCAACTTTGTTATAGCCCGCAGATGCTGGACCTGTAGTCGGTTGCGACACTCCAAGTTTGATGAGTTTGCTTGTTACTCCGACCTTGTCTGTGCTTGCTTGGGCTGGAACCATAGTTGCCGCTAGAGCAACCGTTGCCGCTAGAGCTGTAAGGGTTAAAGCATTTTTGCTGCGAGTCAATCGCATCATTGTTATTCCTTCCGAGTTAGGTACTGCATGTAGAGCTTTTAACGAACCCCGCCATGTGAATGGCCTTTTCGGTGTTCGCGCATTGACCGAATCTTCTCACCTGGGCCATTGGGTGTAAATACAACAGCCAAGATTAATAATGCGCTGACTATGAGTTCTTTGAGGTTTTCGGCCAAAATATCCCCCAATTGAAAGCGCGAAGTGAGCGTCCCAACCAGCTGGGACATCCCGACCAAAACTACCGCCCCCACCACGCTACCCGGTAGTAGAGAGCTGATTCCTGCGATCACAGCCCCTGTTATGAGGGCAAAAGAGAGTGAAAGGGGAAAGGCCCCTGGAGCAACGGTTCCTGCCGTGAGGGCCAAAATCACCCCTGCTAATCCCGCAATTCCGGCAGAGATCACAAAGGCTAATACCTTAGAGCGGGCCGCACTTATACCTGATAGTTCTGCGGCAGCGGGATGGGCACGAACCGCTTTCCATGTGCGGCCATACCTACTCTTCAGGATATTTTGAATACCTATGCAGGCAATAATGGCGGCAAGAGTCGAGATCCAAAACAGCCACTTAAAGCGGGAAACTTCACCAAGCCACTCTGGCGCACTACCTGCATTGAAAATCAACCCCTGCTCACCACCTAGAACTGGAAATTGATTTGAAAGGGAGGGAAGAGCTACTGCAAAAGCTAACGTTGTTCCCGCCAGATAAGGTCCGCTTAATCGTGCTGCGGCCACACCTAAAATTAATCCAAAGAGGCCGGCTCCAAGAACAGCGATAAAGAAAGTTAAAACTAACGGCAGACCCAAATAAGTTTGCAAAAGCACTGCCGAGTAAGCACCGATAGCCATAAATGCTCCGTTGCCGAGTGAGATCTGTCCAGAAAATCCCGTTAACAAAACTATTGATCCAATGGCAATCACATACATCGAAACCGTTGAACCTTGATAAAGACGCAAAACACCAACTCTATTTGAAAGCAAGAAAAGTAGAACTCCTACTATGGCAAATCCAATTAATCGACGGCGATGGTGATTATGCACTTCGGGAACTCCTTCCGCCAAATAGACCATTTGGTCTGACAAGTAAGACAATAAGGAGTATCACGAATGGGACCACAAAAGTCAGCGCTGTACCAACGTATTGAGAAGTAAAGGAGAGAGTCAAACCTAAAACGATCCCACCAACTGCTGCTCCGACAAGTGAGTCAAGTCCGCCAATGACGGCTGCAACAAAACCAAAGACAAGTAAAATATCCAGTGAATAGGGATTTAAATAGTTTCCTGGTGTTATCAAAACTCCTGCAACCGCTCCAGCAGCCCCTGAAAACGCCCAACCAATTGTTTGAACTCGATCAACTCTAATTCCTGCAAGTCGTGAAATCTCAGGTTGAAATGCTGCTGCACGTAATGCAAGACCAAGATTGGTTTGCTTAAAAATAAAGGCAAATATAAGCATTACGATCACGCTCGTAACAATTACAAGTACATCTGTTGGTGAAAATGGATAAACATTCTCCCCAATTTTAAAACCATTTACTGAAACAGGTGAAGTTAAGAGTTTTTCTCCACTTCCCCAAATAATGGCTGCCCCGCTATGTAAAACTCCAAGTAAACCTAGAGTCACAATTACATTTGCAACAGGTGCAATAGCTCCTTGTGAAGTTCGTTTTGAAAGTGGGCGCATTAAGAAAGTTTGAACTGCAGCAGCAAGAATTGCCCCACCAAGGGCAGCGATTGGGATTGCAAGCCAATAACTTTCAATTCTGTTAATTACTTCCCATCCAATGTAAGTCGAAACCATTGCTTGACCAGCCTGAGCAAAATTCACAACTCTGGTGGATCTAAATACAAGCACTAGTGCTAGTGCCATCAGTGCATAAATAGAGCCCTGACTAAATCCGATTAGGGCAGATGAAATAAATTGATTCATGGTTGCTCCTAATATCCCAAATATGCAGCACGGATGGCTGGATCTGCAATGAGATCGGCTGCGGGTCCAATTGCTGCGATTTTTCCAAGATTGAGAACGACTCCAATATCGGCGATCTTTAGAGCACCCATCGCATTTTGTTCAACAAGTAAAACCGTCATGCTGGAAGAGTTAACAATGTCTCGAATTGTTTGAAAAATCTGCTCAACTACCAGAGGTGCCAATCCAAGTGATGGTTCATCTAGAAGTAACAACTGTGGTTTTGACATTAGCGCTCTTCCAATTGCAAGCATCTGTCGTTCTCCGCCAGATAATGTGTCAGCTCGTTGCTTTAAGCGCTCACCAAGTCTTGGAAAGAGTTCTAGAACATATTTTTTACTCTCATCAGCTTCTTTTTTATTTCGTCGCCACAACGCTCCAAGATCCAAATTTTCTTCAACTGTTAACTCTGGAATAACCGACTTACCTTCAGAAACATGGCTGACACCTTTTCGAACATGCCGTTCAGCTTTTCCTTTTAATAAGTTGTGCTCGTCCCAACTGGCTTTTCCTTCTGTTGCTGGGTTTAGTCCAGATAAAGTGCGCAGTAATGTGGATTTACCCGCACCATTTGCTCCAATGACGGCAGTCAGCCTTCTTTTCTCGACAATGAAAGAAAGGTTATCAATGGCTCTAATCGCGCCGTGATCAACGGTTAAATTTCTAACGATAAGGCTCACTTGGCACCTGTTCCTAGATATGCCGCAATCACACCGGGATCCCGACGAACCACATCTGGGGTTCCACTTGAGATCACTTCACCAAAGTTTAGAACATAGATCCGATCACAGACCGACATCACAACATCCATATGGTGCTCCACAATTAATACAGACATTGTGGCTGTTAAATTTCGAATCAAATTATTCATCCACTCGATGTCGCGAGGACCAAGTCCACCTGCTGGTTCATCAAGCATCAATACTTTTGGCTCTGAGACTAAAGCTCTGGCAATCGCAACTCGTTTAGTATCTGGATAAGAAAGTGTGTCTGTTCGGCGGTGCATCAGAGTTGTTCCGAAGACTCTTTCTAGCGCATTAATTGAGCGATTTCGAAGTTCAGCTTCATCGCGCCCATCAAAGCCAAAGGCTGCAGAGATCAGCCCTGTTTTTGAAAATTTCTGAGCACCGATCATTACGTTTTCTAAAACAGTTAACTCGGGAAACAACCCAACGCCTTGTAATGTTCTTGCAATTCCTAATTCGGCTAATTCATGTGGTTTTGGCCAAGAGCGCTTGTGGCCATCTAATTCAAGTGAACCCTCATCTAGATCTACCAGGCCACAGATTGCATTAAACAAAGTTGTTTTGCCCGCACCATTTGGGCCAATAACTCCCACAACCTCGCCGTGATTTAACTGCAAGTGCACATCGTTGAGTGCACGCAGGCCACCAAAAGAGATTGAAACGCCTTTGGCGTGCAGGAGCGGTGAATTAGTAGACATGAGGTTCGTAGATTCTAGGCACTCGAGGCCCGATTCGTGTAACTATCTCGTAATTTATGCTCGATGAGGCAGATCCCCAGTCATCTGCCGTGTACTCCCCACGGGATCCATCACCAAAAACAATCACCCAATCCCCAGAGTTGGCTGATGAATCCGGACCCAAATCAACTACGAATTGATCCATAGAAACTCGGCCAATAATTGGTGCTTTGCAACCATTAACAAATACTCCAGCTGTTTGTGCAGTTCGAGGTATGCCATCGGCATATCCCATTGCAACAACTCCTAATTTAGTGGCCCGTTGTGTCGTTTGCGTAGCACCATAACCAACTGGAGATCCTGCTGGAACGTTTTTAACGAGGTGCAGTTTTGCGCGTAGTTGCATCACAGGTTTGAGTGAGAGTTTGTTGCTATCTCCAAGGGTTTTAACATCTGGTGATAGCCCATACATTGCAATTCCCGCACGAACGAAATCAAATGTGGCATCTGGGTTCATTAAAGTTGCAGCAGAGTTTGATAGGTGTTTGTACTGTGGCTTTATACCCACTGCCTCAAGTTGGTCAACCATTTTCTTAAATCGTAATAACTGATCAATATTTTGTTTTTCTTCTGGTTCATCAGCTCTGGCAAAATGAGAAAAGATCCCAACGATATTTACTGGTGAAAAATCTGATTTTAGAAAGACTTCCCATTCCTCTAAAAATCCGCCACGGCTCATTCCTGTGTCAACTTCAATATGAATTCTCGGCTTATTAGATAGTTTTGAAATTTCATTAAATGCCTTGATGTCGGCAACTGCGAGATCAATATCTAGCTCTACGGCTGACTTAAAATCTGATCCTGGTGGCACCAGCCATGCCAAGATCGGAATCTTGATTCCATTTTTTCGTAATGTAATCGCTTCTTCAAGTAAGGCCACTCCTAGCCAATCGGCACCTGCGGTTTCTGCTGTTTTGGCAATTTGAACTAATCCATGTCCATAGCCATCTGCTTTAACAACGGCCAATAACTTTGTTTTACTTTTTTTCTTTAGTAATTCGATATTTTCAGTTAATCGTGAAAGATCAATCCGTGCTTCAGCGCGGTTTTCAAACATGGGTGAACTCTAGTGCAACTGGCTTTTTGAAGGAACATATCTATCAATAGCAATCACAGCTACAAGTAGTGCGCTACCAATAAAAATACCGCCCAGTAAGTCACTAAACCAGTGGGTGCGACGAATCAGTGAAACTATGCAAACAGTCAAAGTGATTGCAACCACTCCCGCAGTTGCCAACTTTCCTTGATATCTATCAACTTTTGCATAGCGATAAATAATGTATGCCAGTATCCCCCAGGAAAGCACTGCATTTGATGCATGGCCACTTGGGAAAGACATTCCCCCAGCATGAAGTAGATCAAAGCCATCGCGAGGTTTTGTGCGACCTAAAAAGATTTTAAATCCACCAACAACCGCATTGAGCAAGATGAGTGAGAGAAACGCCAAATTCAAAGGGCGCCAAGTTTTAAACTTATAGGCAATAAATGCTGCTGCAATTAATAGAACCGTTGCAGTTAGTCCACGAAGTCCAAGATCATCTAAACGCCTGAGAATAAACTCTGACACCCCCTCAAACTCTGGTTGAGGTTGGTTATTGATCTCTTCATCATATGCAACCAGTGGGCCATTGATTAATACTTGATGTGTTACTAGTAAAAATCCAACAAGGAGAAGTAGTGACCAGCGCAGAGCGCGGAACATTTGCCTTCGTCTATTAGCTGCTTTAACCAACATTATTCAACCGTTACGGACTTTGCCAGGTTTCTTGGTTGATCAACATCGTTACCTCTTGTCACAGCCATTTCATATGCAAATACCTGCAAAGGAACTGTTGCAAGAATCGGTTGAAAAAGTGGAAGAGTCATCGGGATGGTAATTACATGCTCGACTCCTTCAACTACAACACCTTCTTCCGCGATGACTATGACGCGCGCACCACGTGCTTTGACCTCTTGAATATTGCTCATCATTTTTTCATCGAGTGCATGCTCTTTTCCTGCCGGTAAAATTGCAATAACTGGCGTTCCCTGATCAATTAAAGCGATTGGTCCATGTTTGAGTTCGCCGCCAGCAAAGCCTTCAGCATGAATGTAAGCCAGCTCTTTCAATTTAAGCGCGCCTTCAAGTGCAACTGGGTAGCCAATATTTCTGCCAAGAAATAGAACGGTATCGTTTTTAGCAAACTTGCGAGTTAACTCCCTTAGGGGTTCAACGGTTTCTAATATCTGCTCAATTTTTCCTGGCAGTTCAAGAAGCTCACTATAAATATCCCGGACTTGAGTATCGGTTAAAGAGCCATTTGCTTGGGCTATGTGCAAGCCGATTAAGTAAACAGCAATAATCTGAGTGAGCAATGCCTTAGTTGAAGCCACAGCAATCTCTGGACCCGCATGCGTATATAAAACTGCATCAGATTCCCGAGGAATCGTTGAGCTATTTGTGTTGCAGATGGAGAGAACTCTTGCACCAGCGGTTTTTGCATGGCGTACAGCCATTAACGTGTCCATGGTTTCACCTGATTGAGATATCGCTATGACCAGGGTTGTCGAATCAATGATTGGGTCGCGATATCTAAACTCACTTGCAATCTCTACATCAACTGGGATTTTTGCCCATTTTTCGATCGCATACTTTGCAACTAAGCCAGCATGATAAGCAGTTCCGCAGGCAATAACAGTAATTTTCTTTACTGATTGAATTTCTTGCTTACTCATATGAAGTTCATCTAGGAGTATCTGATTATTATCACTGAGTCGTCCAATTAAAGTATCTGCAACTGCTTTTGGTTGTTCAAAGATTTCCTTGAGCATAAAGTGGGCAAATCCACCTTTTTCTGCAGCGGTTGCATCCCATGAGATTTCATAAGTTTTTGGTTTGATCGTTTTTCCATTTAAATCAGTAATCACAACTGATGTGGGATCCATTGTTACGACTTCATCTTGACCTAATTCGATTGCATGTTTTGTGTATTCAATGAAGGCTGACACATCCGAGGCCATAAAGTTTTCACCTTTACCAACTCCAACAACCAATGGTGAGTTGCGACGAACACCAACGACTACATCTGGATTATCTGCATGAAGAGCTAAAAGGGTGAATGAACCACGAAGGAGCTTTACTGCTTCACGCATTGCCTTTGTTAGATCTCCATCATTTTCTTTACGTAAGTCGCTCAGCAAATGAGCTACTGATTCGGTATCTGTTTCAGATGAAAACTTATGTCCTTTGCTCTCTAAAACTTTACGAAGCTCTGCGTAATTTTCAATTATTCCATTGTGAATAACTGCAAGTTTTCCATCATTATCTAAATGCGGATGAGCATTTTCATCGGTGGGCCCACCATGTGTTGCCCAGCGAGTATGCCCGATTCCAGAACGCACTGAGGGCAATTTGGAATCAAGTGCGTTTTCAAGATTGGAAAGTTTTCCAGCTTTTTTCTCAACAAAAAGTCTGCCTGGTGTTCCAAGTGCAATTCCGGCGGAGTCATATCCGCGGTATTCTAAACGTCTAAGCCCTGCAATTAATGGCACAGATGCAGATTGTGGCCCCGTGTATCCCACAATTCCGCACATAGTTAGGAACTCCTAGTTCTTCCTAGAACTTTCTAGTTAAGAAAGTTCACTTTTAACAATATCTGCAAGTTGCGTTGCGACCTCTTGGGCAAGGCTATCACTGGAAGCTTCGACCATGACTCTAACGAGTTGTTCAGTGCCAGATGCTCGGAGTAATACTCGCCCAGAATCTCCCAAACGATCCTCAGCCGTTTTTACTGCTTGAGCGATTACTTTTGATTCATTCAATTTATTCTTATCTACATTTTTAACATTAATCAATACTTGTGGAAAGCGAACCATAGTTGCACTCAACTCTTGAAGCGTCTTTTGGGTCCGCACAACTTCTTGCATTAACTGCAGAGCTGTAAGAATTCCATCTCCAGTGTTGGCAAAATTTCGCATGATCACATGGCCAGATTGTTCCCCGCCTAAGGAATAATCATTTGCGATCATATTTTCTAATACGTAGCGATCACCAACGGCAGTTGTTATGACTTTGATTTTTGCATCATTCATGGCATGCATAAAACCTAAATTACTCATCACTGTTCCAACAACAGTATCGGCTTTCAATAACCCTCTTGATTTAAAACTTCTGGCCAATATTGTTAAAATATGATCTCCGTCGATCTCATTGCCGGCAGCATCTACTGCAAGACAACGATCGGCATCACCGTCATGGGCAACTCCAAGGTCGGCGCCTTCTCTTATTACTGCTGACCTGAGTTGGTGAAGATATGTGGAACCGCAGTCTTCATTAATATTCCAACCATCAGGTGAATTAAATATTGCAACGACTTCTGCGCCAGCTTGACGATAGGCCTCGGGGGCAACAAAAGATGATGCACCGTTTGCGCAGTCGACGACGATCTTTAGACCTTTAAGTGGAGTTTCTACCGATGAAAGAAGGTGCTTGAGATATCGGGTTGTCGCTGTTTCATCATTAAAAACGCGTCCTACTTTGCTCCCAGTTGGTCGTTCCCAATCTTCGCCCATGCGTGCTTCGATACGGGCCTCAATAACATCATCTAATTTTCCACCACCACGGGCAAAGAGTTTTATTCCATTATCTGGCATCGCATTATGTGAGGCAGAGATCATGATTCCAAGATCAGCCTTTGACTCTGCAACTAAATATGCAATCGCGGGAGTTGGAAGAACTCCAACTCGATAAACGTTAATGCCAGCACTTGTTAATCCTGCAACTATTGCAGCCTCTAGAAATTCACCAGAGGCACGCGAATCTTGACCAACGATTGCAGTGGGTTGATGATCTTTATTTGATGAACTTTCAACAAGGATGTGTGCGGCGGCAACTGAGACATCAAGTGCCAATTCTGCAGTTAAATCCCGATTGGCTAAGCCACGGATTCCATCTGTACCAAAAAGGGCCAAGGGAGCTCCTTTGTGAAAAGTGAATTAACGCTTTGAGTATTGTGAACGCTTACGGGCTTTCTTAAGTCCGTACTTCTTACGTTCAATCACACGTGCATCGCGCTTTAGGAATCCAGCCTTCTTTAGCGCTGGGCGGTTTGCTTCTTCATCAATCTGATTGAGTGAACGTGCAACACCTAAACGAAGTGCACCAGCTTGACCGGATACTCCTCCACCATTGATGCGAGCAAAAACATCGTACTGATTTTCAGCACCAACTGTGCGAAATGGTTCAGAAACTAGTTGTTGGTGAACTTTGTTTGGAAAATATGCAGCAAGCTCTTTGCCATTTACAACCCAACGACCTGTTCCTGGAACAAGACGAACACGTGCAACTGCCTCTTTACGACGGCCTGTACCGCCACCTGGTGCCTTAATTGCTGGGCGGTTGGTTGCAGCTGCTGGAGTTGCAGATGAATATGAAGTAGGAGCTTCTTCGTTGTCGATTAAATCTGTGTTATCTGACATTTACTTTTCCCTTACTTCACAATTTGTGAAACTTGATTGAATACGTATGGCTTTGGTGCTTGAGCTGCGTGTGGATGCTCTGGACCTGCATAAACCTTTAGCTTTCCTGCAATGTCGCGTCCAAGACGGTTTTTTGGAAGCATTCCCTTGATCGCTTTTTCAACTGCGCGAGTTGGATGCTTTTCAATAAGTTCACCGTAAACAGTTGAAGTTAAACCACCTGGAAAACCTGAGTGATGGTGTGACCACTTTTGTGTTGCTTTGTTTCCAGAGAGTGCAATTTTTTCTGCGTTGATAACAACAACGAAGTCACCCATGTCCATGTGAGGAGCAAATGTTGGCTTGTGCTTTCCACGAAGTAGAACGGCAGCATGAGTTGCAAGACGGCCTAAGACCACATCTTGCGCATCGATGATGTGCCAGTTACGGACTGCATCACCGGCTTTTGGAGTGTATGTACGCACGCTCTTGCCTACCTTCTGTTTTTATGAATAATTCCGGCGCCCTTACGAGCGCAGAGGAGTAAGGGTACCCGCGTCAGGCTCAGGGGTCAAAATGGCCTTTTTAGAGCGTTAATTGGCATCAAGAAGGTCTCGGCGAGCCACGGTCTTTTCTGCACGCTCTAAAAGCTGCGAATCTGAGGGGTAATCAACCTGTAGAAGTGTTAAACCATGAGCAGGAAAAACCAAACTATCTGAGATGCGAACTTTATTGATCAAAGTAGTAGAGATCCACTCTGGTGGAAATCGAGAATCGCCAACACATACGGTTGCACCGACTAAATTTCGAACCATTGAATAACAAAATGCATCAGCTACAACATCAGCCATCAAATAGCCTTGCCCATCTCTGACCCATTCAAAGCGCTGTAGTTCACGAACTGTTGTTGCACCCTCTCGAAACTTTGCAAATGCTGCAAAATCATGGTGGCCCAGTAAAAGTGCGCTCGCCTGATTCATGAGATTTAAATCAAGAGGTCGATACCACGAAGCCACATCAAAGCGATCTAACGGTGGAACAACTTTGTTTTCATCCAGAATCTTGTATCTGTAATGTCGGCGTAGGGCTGAAAAACGGGCATGAAAAGCCTCTGGTGCGGGGCTGACCCCTGTAATACGAATATCTTTATCAAGGATGCGATTTAGCTTAAAAGCAAGATCGCCCAGGTCCAATGTTTCTGGGACATCAACATGAATAACCTGGCCGGATGCATGAACACCTGCATCAGTGCGGCCGGCAACAATACTTTCAATTTTTGACTGCGAAATCATTGAAATCGCTTTTTCAACCTCTTCTTGCAATGTGCGGCGATCGGGTTGAATCGCCCATCCGGAGAAATTGGTTCCATCGTAGGCAAGATCTATACGCAAACGAAGAAACCCACTCTCAGGGTAGAGAGTGGGTTCCGTCATGAGAGTTTTTTCTAAGGTTTAAGACTTAGTTATCTTTCTCAGTTAAAAGTTCGATAACTGCCATCGGTGCATTGTCACCCTTGCGAGGACCGACCTTAGTTATGCGTGTGTATCCACCTTCACGAGTTGCAAAGCGTGGACCAATTTCTGTAAGAAGTGTGTGAACCACACTCTTGTTTGAAATCTGTGCCATAACCATGCGACGTGCTGGGAGATCACCTTTTTTGGCATGAGTAATTAACTTCTCAGCTAACGGGCGCAGACGCTTTGCCTTTGCCTCAGTTGTTGTGATCTTGCCATGCTCGAACAACTGCTCTGCAAGTGTGCGTAGGAGTAATCGCTCGTGTGATGGGCCTGAACCCAGACGAGGACCTTTACTTGGTGTTGGCATTTCTTTTTCTCCTAGGCCTGCTCTGCATCAACGAATTCATCGTCGATTGCTGCGTTGTAGTTCTGATGCTGGGTTGGATCGAAACCAACTGGGCTGTCTTTGAGTGACATTCCCATTGAGACAAGCTTTGCCTTGACCTCATCGATTGATTTTGAACCAAAGTTACGGATATCTAGTAGATCAGCCTCTGATCGGTTAACTAACTCTCCGACTGTATGAATGCCTTCGCGCTTCAAGCAGTTGTATGAGCGAACCGTTAGATCAAGATCTTCAATTGGAAGTGCAAGATCTGCAGCTAACGCTGCATCCATAATGGAAGGTCCTATCTCAATACCTTCTGCATTGAGATTGAGTTCGCGAGCAAGTCCAAAGAGTTCAACAAGTGTGCGACCAGCAGATGCAACTGCATCACGTGGCTTCATTGAAGGCTTTGTCTCAACGTCGACCACAAGGCGATCAAAGTCAGTGCGCTGTTCTACACGGGTAGCTTCAACCTTGTATGTGACTTTCAAAACTGGTGAATAAATAGAGTCAACAGGAATGCGACCAATTTCTGCCCCTGCCTGCTTGTTTTGAACTGCAGTTACGTATCCGCGACCGCGCTCAACTGTAAGTTCAATCTCGAGATTGCCCTTGCCATTAAGAGTTGCAAGGTGAAGTGCGGGGTTGTGAATCTCTACTCCTGCTGGGACTGCAATATCTGCGCCAGTAACTACGCCGGCACCAGATTTGCGGATGTAAACAACTGCTGGTTCATCGTTATCTGATGAAAGCACCAAGTTCTTGATGTTTAACACGATATCGGTGAGATCTTCTTTTACGCCTTCAAGAGTTGTGAACTCATGAAGTG
>Ga0209442_1000240_pt1 | contig 33378 bp, 32 predicted proteins | sample LauGreSBDMM110DD_2_FD_187565 | JGI IMG/M metagenome (GOLD analysis project Ga0209442, IMG submission 187565) | Freshwater lake microbial communities from Lake Michigan, USA - Sp13.BD.MM110.DD (SPAdes) (version 2) | ecosystem: Environmental > Aquatic > Freshwater > Lake | place: Lake Michigan...
GGACATTTGATTGATGAAATGGCTTTGGTGAATGTTTTACAACGCCGTTCCATTGCAGGTGCTGGACTTGATGTATACGAAACAGAGCCATTGTCGCCTGATCATCCATTGCTTCTACTTAATAACGTGGTGCTGACCCCCCACCTTGGTTATGTCACGCATGACCAGTACGCTACTTATTACACGCAGACCGTTGAAAATATCGTGGCATTTCTTGATTGCAACCCCATTCGTCAGTTGCGTACACCACCAACATGATTTTTAAATCAATCAGCCAAAGTTATAAATTGCTTGATATGAGTTGCCAGTTCGTTAGTGTGAGACTCTAATGCCACACGCCCTGCATTGAGAATGGTTGCTCCACGAGTGTTGGTACGGCAGGGAGGGGGCAGGTCACCCCTGCAGTGTTAAGACCCCTTTAAACCACTACTTTTCCCAATGAATTCATTGAATTAGCAGCTTATTGGTAACTCAAAGTAGTATGTTGTGAAATAAATTTTCTTCTTACTACTTATTTTAAAAATTTTGAGGAGGCGTTTAAACGCCAAATAGTTACTTGATATGCAAGCCACCATCAACTACCAAATTACTCCCTGTAACAAACGACGCTTCAAAGGAAGCCATCCATAGAATAGGCCACACGATTTCATCTGGACTTGCCCAACGACCAAGCAAAGATGTGTCTTTTCGTTCAGATTTAAGCTGCTCAACTAACTACGCTCTAAAATTATAGTCCAGCCCGACAGGCGGACAAATTTACAAAGTTTAAAGCAAATTTTTTGAATTTTTCCATATAACTTTTTGAGCGCTCTGCAATCAGCACATGCATTGATTAGACGATTGAGCTTAGCGCAGTTATTTTTTTATCCGCCTCTTGATGACAGCTCTGACGCGATCGTCCGCCCGATCAGATAGCCGCTTGTGTAAGCAACAAGCAGTCCATTGCCACTGAGATAGCCAGTACAAGTGTCACCAGAAACACCGGCGATGGCATTACCGCCAGCGTAAAGTCCGGAGATATTTTGGCCATTCGGAAGCATTACCCGGCAAGCGGCATCAACCACAAGTCCACCCTGTGTGTGGGCAACTGCGCCAGTGATACGCGCAGCGAAATAAGGGGGTGTAAGCGGCTTCTCCGGAGGCATGCGTCCAAAGACATCGGGGCTGCCTCGTGACTGTTTGGCCCACTGCTGCAAAGTCGCTTCCAAAGCTGCTTCTGGAATGCCAAATGACTGCGCCAATGCCGCTGTATCCGCAGCTTGGACTATGCCGCCGCGTTCCATAGCTTGACGCATCACTAGAACGCTAGAGACCTGATTTTGAATATGCTGATCCCAGATGAAATATGCGACTTGACCTTGCTGTTGCCGATAGACCCGAGCTAAGCTCGAATAGTCTTGTAACTCGTCGACGAAACGCACCCCGGTGGCGTTTACCGCGATGCCGCCCTGGTTGAGCACAGGGGGCGTCACCCGGGTACCGTCGGCAAATATGCAATCGCGACCCTGGTAGCTGCTCAGGTTTGCAAGCGAGGCTCCTAGCTGCTGGCCCCAGTCCAGTGCATTGCCAAGGTCCTTCACTGAACCGATGTGTGGGGCACCGTCCATTTCAGGTATGTGCATTGACACCAGTTCTGTTCTTGCGCCGAAGCCGCCACAGGCCAGAACTACGCAAGATGCCTTGACTTTAAGAGTCTGCGACGCGCGCAGTGCACTTACTCCGGTGATACCGACAAGCGCATCCCCCGTGAGCCCTGTGCAGATGGTCTGATCAAGGATTTCGACCTTGGTACAGGCCTCAACAAAACCGCGCAGGGCCGCCAGTACCGGTGGTCCGCCGCGCTCAGGATGAGCGTGCATGCGAACCACGCTGTGGCCAAGCCAGGTCAGCTCTGGTGCTAATTCAAGATCGACCCCAACCTGATCTACCAGCCAATGCAGGGTTTCGGCCGAGTTATCGCAAATAGCCCGAGCCAGTCGTAGGTCAACACGACCCTTATTTTTTTTAAGGATGTCGGCCAGCAGTAGATCGGGACTGTCATCGATTCCTGCCGCGCGTTGAAAGCGCGTGCCGGCAGCTGGTATGAAATTACTTGCAATGGCGCTGTTACAGGCAACGGACAAGTCCCGCTCGATCAGCGTTACCCTCAGGTGTGGCGCGTTTGTTGCGATCGCTGCTGCAGCAGTCAACCCGGTGCCGCCTGCACCGACAATCACCACGTCGGTGTCGAGCCAGTGGGGATCATTCATCTTGGCTTCCTATCAACTATCAGACTACTCATTGACAGATGGGCCAGATGCGAGCAGGACGTGTAACTCTCGGCCTATAAATATTGCGAAGTAGCTTTTGGGGTCAAACTCAGGATGTTTCATTGGGGCTTCTGCGCCCAAAACAAGGTCCATGGGAAGCGCCAGTAAGGCCAACTTGGTTCTGTGCTTCCCTCGGTTTCTGCAAATGGTTCGATCACCGCCTTCACAAAGCCAGCGGCGGTAAAAGCCGCGTCCATGTCCATGCGGTTGAAGGCCGTTAAAAAACCTTCATTGTTACGCACCGAATGGCCATCGAGTAAAAATTCCAACCAAGGTTCGCGGGCACGAAAATCCAGATGCACTACCAACCCACCGGGCTTAAGCAAGCGGTACGACTCGGTTAAAACCTTTTTAATTGTATCGACCGGTAACTCATGCAGCATTTGAGTGGACGTCACCAAATCAAAAGTCTCGTTGCTGTAGTGCGGGTTGGCGGCATCAGCTTGTTCAAACCTGATGTTGCGCAGGCCCTCCTCTTTGGCGGTGTGTGCAGCCAGGCGCAAGCATGGTTCCGACAGGTCAATGCCGATGACCTGGGCATGCTCAAAAGTTTGAGCAATAGGAAAACTGCATTTGCCAAATCCGCAACCCATGTTCAACACATTGTGGAAGTTTCCGTGGCTTTTCAGCCACTGAGCAAAACGCTCGTGGGCTTCAAAACGGCGGGTATTTGGGTGGATGGAGGTAGCGCTCGCTTGGTACATCAGGCCATCAAAGTCCGCCCCAATCAAATTGCCAGGGTGTTGATGGATGTCGACTGCATGGTAGTAGTCCGGGATCGGCATTGCTGGGTTGAGCTTTAACCAGGGGCTGTCGGAGGCGGGATGCAATTGTTCGTTGACCCCATCAGAGCGTTGAGACAGCGCCTTTGCCAATCCCCAACGGGGGTCAGAGTACTTCATGCGCTGGTAGTGACGCTCTATGAAACAAAACCAGTGGTACAACGGCATATCAGTAACTTGGTCACCGGCTTGTTCGCTGCTGTTGATGGAGTGACCTATGGTCGTCGCTTGATAGTCAGCATGCAAAGTTGGGTAGAGGTTGTTGGCCCACTGTTGGCGCATGCTACCGATGAGCTCTTGAAAGGCGGTGGTGGAGCGGTCAAAGTTTTTCATGCTCAGTTCTCTGGTTTTGTGGGCACCAGCGGTTTGCTACGCCCTGATGTGGATTTGGCCCTTCCGTCCATGACCTCGAACAAATGTGCCACAAAAGCCTCCCTGTCATGCTGCAACACTTTTGCTTCTTGCGGCGTGGGTGAATACTTGTCTAGTTGGCCTTCCCCCACAATACCGACCTCGGTGAGCACAAATTCCAAGCACCTCATTCTGTCGCGCAACACATGAAGCTCGGCGGCCATTACCAAAAGCATTTGCCCCATGCGGTCGATGCCAGCCGACTCGAAAAACTGAAGCTCTGGCTCATCTCTCTTATCGGTTTTGCTGGTAGGAGTGGGTGTCATGGTGCCGTCTCAAAATTTCTCAGTTATATTTTCAAGGCGAAGCCTAGAACAAAGAATGGATGCATTGCATGACATCTGCCACCTGCTTGGTAAGGGTGTATTTGGCTGCAATATTAAACAGTTTGAGTGCATGGCTTGCGGTGCTAGAATTGTAATCGTGTTTGGTCGGCAAGGTGAATATGTACGCCAACTTGTTGACATTGGTGACGCGAGCGCAGCCTTGGGCGGTGTAGAGGCATGCATTCATGATTAGCAAAGATGGGCGTTTGCCTAGTGATTTTGGATGATCAAAGCCTGAGGCCTATTGAGCCGTAGTCGGGTCGGCTCAAACATTCAATGAACGCGGCCTGATCCAATATTGGAGACATACACATGACCCAGCCTTTGCCAGGACAAATAGCTTATCCCGATGTATTTCAACCTATGGTTCTCAATCGGCTCCATTTGCGTAATCGTATTTTTGTTCCGGCGCACACCACTAACTTTGGCGAAAATCATTTACCTAGCATGCGGCATGTGGCGTATCACAGCGAACGTGCGCAGGGAGGTGCAGCTGCGATCATTTTTGAAGCGATTCGGGTAATGGACAACACTTTGGGGCGACCCCAAGGTGTTTCGGGCTACCTTCCTGGTGCTGTAGAAGCTTTTGCAAAAGTGGTGCAAGCTGTTCACGCCCATGGAGCGGTCATGATTGCGCAAATTTGTCACATGGGTCGCCAAATCGATGGTGAGTTTGAACGTACAGTTTCGGTTTCAGCCAGCGACTTGCGTTGGTCTATGAGTGCCACGCATCCTCGCTCCCTAGATCGGTGTGAAATGGACCTGATATGTCAAGCCCATGTCAAGGTTGCGCTCAATATGGTTGAGGCTGGAATGGATGGCATTGAACTGCATTGGGGTCACGGACACTTGCTACAACAATTTTTGTCGCCGGCCTCCAATCAGCGAGATGACGAATACGGCGGAAATGTCCAAAATCGTATGCGCTTTCCCCTAGAGGTATTAAAGGCAGTGCGAGATGCTGTTGGACCAGACTTTTGCTTAGGAATTCGTATCAGTGCAGAAGAGTTCATGCCAGGTGGTCTGACCTTGCCAATGTCGGAAGTCATTGCCGTTTCGGCTGCACAAGCTTGCGCAATTGACTTTATCCATGTTTCACATTCGGCCTATCATATGAGCCATTCATTGGGAACCCAAATGGCTGATATGGCGTTTGGTGTGGAAGAGTTTAGAGCGTTGCCCCGCGGCATCAAACAGGCCTTACTCAGTGCCAAATTGAAGACGGCTGTTCTTACAGTATGCAAGTACAGAGACATGCAAGACGCGCAAAACATGATTGCTGCGGGCCATGCTGACATGGTGGGCATGGCACGCGCCCACATAGCCGATCCAAACATCGTTAACAAATATGCACAAGGTCGAGTTGATGAGGTGCGTCATTGCATAGGTTGTAACCAGGGCTGTTCTCAGCGACTGGAGAGAAATTTAGCGATCACTTGCTTGATTAATCCTCGTGCGGGGCTGGAAATGCGCTGGCCAGAGGCAGTACAAGACCAAGCGCATCAGGTGAAAAAAATCTTGGTTATTGGTGGCGGTCCAGCAGGTTGTGAAGCTGCTTGGGTGGCTGCCGCGCGTGGCCACAGTGTTACCTTGTGGGAGCGGTCGGATCAACTTGGAGGGCAATTGCGTTGGACGCAGCATATGCCACTGCGCCAAGATTTTTCTCATTTATTCTCACATCAATTGAACATGCTTAAACGCTATGGTGTGCAAATTCAATATAACAAAGAGGCTAGCCCTCAGGACGTGCACAGCAGCGGATTTGATGAGGTGGTCATTGCCACCGGAGCTCAAGCTGCCCCCCTGCTGATGGCCAATGGTCGGCCAATGATCACCCAGGAGCAAGCTTTGGCTAATCCTGAGGCATTGGGTCAGCGAGTGGCTTTTTACGATGTGACAGGCGAATGGACAGCCTTGTCGGTGATCGAACACTTGGCAGATCTTGGTAAACAAATCAGTGTATTTACGCCCATGGCGGCATTTGCATGGCGGACCACCATTTACTCCACCTTGTCCAACCGAAAGAGATTGCGTGAAAAAGGCGTTCGTCTGGTACTGCTGCGTCAAATTTTGGATTTTGACGCCAACACGCTCACAATGGAAGATGTTTCCACAGGTGAAAAATTGACTCAGGCTGGATTTGACAGTGTAGTGGGTGCCCAGTATGGCAAAGCGCAGTATGAGCTTGAGCATGGTATCAAGGCCTTGGCCAAATCAGGAGGTGCCTTGTCGACCCTGCACATTGCTGGGGATTGTGTAAGCCCGCGCACTGCTATTGAGGCCGTGTATGAGGGACATTCAGTGGCTCGCAGTTTGTGAGAACAGCGATGAGCACATCCACAATGTCGATCAGAACGAACGCATCCGAGTTAGTGGCTGTCACTGGTGGCAGTGGCTTTATTGGCTTGAGCTTGATCGAGCACTTGCTGTCTCAAGGCCACGCTGTGTTGGCCCATTCTCTGGACTCATTGCCGCCAATGGCCTTGGAAGCTTTTGCTCAACTACCAGGGCGTTTAGTCACTGCGCAAGGAGATATCCGAGACGTCCATTTGAGCCAGTGTTTTGGCGACCATGGGGTAACGCATTTATTTCACGGCGCGGTCATTACCGCTGGCCTTGCACGTGAAAAATCTGCTGCGATGGAAATTTTGGATGTTAACGTTTTGGGAACGGTCAATGCCTTGGACGCTTGTGTAAAAGCAGGTGTGCGTCGCGTAGCCTTGGCCAGCTCTTCAGCGGTCTATGGTACCGCCATATTTGATGGGGAAAATCTTTCTGAGGGGCAACCCGTCGCGCCGGTGAACTTGTACGGCATTGGAAAGATGACGGTAGAGCACATTGGTCAGCGCTATGGCTTTCTGCACGAAATGCGTGTTGTTAATGCACGCATCGCTGCCGCATTTGGTCCTTGGGAGCGTGATACCGGCATGCGAGACACTTTGTCTCCGTTGTGGCAAATTGCCCAGCATTGGGCTCGCGGAAAATCTGTTTGCTTGCCTGCATCAGGTCAGCGTGACTGGGTGTATTCGGCTTATGTAGCCGCAGCCGTGGCCGGCCTGTTGCTAAGTGATAAATTGCAACATCACACCTACAATATTTCTCCCGGTGAGGCGTGGCATCCACAGGTGTTTTGTCAGGCTCTGCAAAATTTAGACCCAAACTTTGATTGGTCTATGGCACCACCTAATGCGCCTACCAACATTGATTTTTTCGATGACCTGACACGCCAGCGAAATTCCTTGATGACGGTTCGGGCTCATGCGGAGGGTTGGTCTGCACAAAACAGTGTACTAACTCAGGCGGAGCTATACGCACAGTGGGTTATTACTCACCGAGCCTGGTTCACTTGAACCAGACTGGGAGATTTAATTGCCGTACATCACGGATGGTAAATAGGTCGCAATTCCTGGAAACATCCACAGCAGCCAACAAGCAAAAATCAGCGCTAGGAATGAGGGCAAGGCCCCTTTGGAAATGTACAAAATATCTCGATTTGAGAGCCCTTGAATTACAAAAAGATTGAAGCCTACAGGAGGGGTGATGGTGGCAATCTCTACCACCAAGACAATGTAAATGCCAAACCAAATTGGGTCGATGCCTGCGGCATTGATCATTGGCATTACCACTGACAGCGTTAACACAATCATTGAAACGCCATCCAAAAAGCAGCCCAGAATCACATATAAAATTGTCAAGGCAATGATTAACATCGATGGTGAGAGTTGCCATTCAATAATCAAGCCTGCCATGGCTTTTGGTATCCCTGTAAAGCCCATTGCAACCGTGGTGAATGCAGCCCCTGCAATAATGAAGGCCAGCATGCAAGACGTTTCTGTGGCCTGCAAGAGGCTTTCTTGGAAACTCTTCCAAGTTAAAGTGCCCGTTAGGCCGGCCAATATCAGCGCACCCATTACCCCGACACCCGCCGCCTCGGTAGCAGTGGCAAAACCGGCATAAATAGACCCAATCACCAATACGATCAAGCCAATGATGGGCAGCAATCGGCGAGAGGCATGCATTTTTTCACCAAAGCTCATTGGCGGGTCAGCAGCAGGGATGGCTTTTGGGTTCATCCAAGCATGCAGCATGATGCAGCCCATGAACAAGAGAACCAAAAGGATGCCGGGTAATATTCCAGCGATAAACAATCTTGCAATAGATACATTGGCCGCGACGCCGTAGACGATCATGATGATCGACGGCGGAATCATGATCCCCAGTGTGCCTGCCCCGGCAAGAGAGCCAAGCACGACTTGTTCGTTGTACCCGCGTTTAATTAACTCAGGTACCGTCATGCGTCCAATCGTGACCGCAGTGGCAGTGGATGACCCCGAAACGGCCGCAAAAATCCCTGAGCCAATCACATTGATGTGCAATAAACGTCCTGGTAAGCGGCGCACCCAAGGCGCTAAACCGGTAAACATATCTTCTGACAATCGCGTTCGAAATAGCACCTCACCCATCCATATAAACAACGGTAATGCAGTCATGGCCCATTCTGAGCTTTGACCCCAAACGGTGGTAGCCAGCAATTTACCAACGGGCGCGTTGGAGAAAAAGGCTATGCCCATCACCCCCACCATGATCAAGGAAAGGGCGATCCAAAGACCGCTGCCTAAAAATAAAAAAACTGCAGATAGCAGAATAATGACCGCTGTTGTTTGTTCCATTTGAATTACTCGTGAGCGGCGTGACGGTCTTCAGGATTCTCTGATTTGTTACGTTCGTAGGATGGCGCTTGGCCACTAATCACGCATACAAAATCGTCCACGAAGGCAATGAACAATAAGACCACTCCGATGGTCATTCCGATTTGAGGGATCCATTTTGGAATGGGCACGAGCCCCACCGTGTAGTCAGGAAACAAAATTCCGTCATGGACCATGTCGAAACAGTAGTAGCTGAAATACCCCATCAAAGCAGTTCCACACGCTAGGCATCCAATTTCTGCAATCCTGGCTGCACCTGGAGAAAGACGCTCGATTAGCAACTTAACGCGGATATGGCCACCACGGCGTAACGTAAAGGCCAAAGCCAAAAAAGAAGATGCAGCAAGACAAAGACGGGCAAAGTCATCGGCCGAGGGAATCATCCAACCAAATAAACGGCCAAACACTTGCGCCATTACCAAGAAACCGATCATGAAAAGGAAAAAAGCTGCTAACAAGCCGCTCCCAAAATAGAGCTTGTCTAAAAAATGACGCATAAAAGACCGTATTTAAAAAGCCTGCAACTAAGGGCAGGCTGTATGAGAATTATTTAAGTTTTGAATAGTAGGCGTCGATGACTTTTTTACCATCTGGTCCAGCTTTCTTTAACCAGTCTTCTAACATTTGGTCGCCGATTTTTTTCAACTCAGATTTAAAGACTGGGCTGATGGGAGCTAATGACATTCCATTTTTAACAAGTTCTTTAGGTGAGTTGTCATTTTCGGCCTGACTCCAATCCCATCCGCGTTTTTCAGCAATCGCGGCTTGTTCTAGCACAACCTTGCGCACAGATTCAGGCAGTGCCTGGAAACTCTTCTCGTTGACAAATACGACATTTTTAGGGACCCATGCTTGTGTGTCGTAAACAAACTTGGTGTAATCCCAAGCCTTGCTGGTGACTGCAGTGGGCCCTGAAGTGAACATGGTGTCAATAATTCCAGAGGAGAAAGCCTGGGGAATTTCAGTGGCTTGAACTGTTGTTGGAACAACCCCCATTAATTGACCTAAGCGAGCAGTTTGCGCGTTATAGGTGCGCATTTTTAGCCCTTTAAGCTCTGCTACAGAGTTGATTGGTTTTTTAGTGAAAAAAGCTTGTGAAGGCCATGGCACCATGTAAAGCGCACGTAAACCTTGCTTCATTAACTTCTCTTCTATGGAAGGACGAGACACCTCTAACAACGCCCGCGCCTCTTTGTAACTGGCTGCAAAAAAAGGAATTGCATCCAACTCAAACATCGGGTCCTCTGGACCTAAATTAGGCTTGAAGATCTCGCCAATTTGCACCTGTCCAGTTTGAACCGCGCGTTTGATCTCTGGATTTTTAATCAAAGAGTTAGCGCTGTGTACTTGGATATTTAAGACGCCATTGCTTGCTTTTTTAACATCTTCTGCAAACTGGTAATTATTTTTTGTTTGAAACTCAGTGTCAGCGTACGGCGTGGGCATATCCCACTTGGTTTGAGCAATAGACAGTGACGGATTGAAAAAACATATGATGCTAGCGCAAAGCGAAATAAAAAACCGCATGAGAACTCCTTTGTAGTCAACAAACTATTTCAGTGTTTGGCTCTTTTGTCAATACTCATTTACTCCCGACAGGTTGACAAGCTATTTTAGGAATCTAAAATTCACTGTCTAGTTAAAAAATCAATTTAACGGATTAAAACCTACAAATTCTCTCAAGCAAGCTGCCCCGCATGGACATCAATTGCACCGCCGACCTAGCCGAAATGCGGCCTACCGTGCGCCGTTTCGTTTCCGAACGCCTAGAGCCGATTGCCCGACAGATTGATGCCACGGGAGAAGTTCCTGCAGAGGCCATTGTTGAACTCCGCAGCCAGGGGTATCTGGGCATGCTTCTGCCGGCCGATGTGGGCGGTGGCGACTTTGACCTTTCCACCTATTGCTTGGTCATGGAAGAGGTGGCCCGATCGCACCGCGTGTTTACGCTGATGCTGGATGCCTCCAGCGGTTTGACGCCGATTGCCATCTCGCGCTTTGGCACACCCGCCCAGCGTGCCCGATACGTCCCCAAGCTCAGCGACGGCAGCTGGCTCGCTTCCTTCGGCCTGACGGAGCCCGAAGCCGGCTCTGACGCAGCTGCGCTGCGCACACGTGCCGAGCGGCGCGATGGCGGCTGGGTCATCAACGGCATGAAGCACTACATCAGCGGCGCGCACCGCGCCCAGGTGGTTATGGTGCTGGCCCTGACGGACGCCACCCGCCGCGCCCGCGGCGGCATTACGGCCTTTCTGGTGGACAAGGACACAGCAGGCATGAGCATCTCTCGCGTCGACAAAACGATGGGGTCTGACCCTGTCCAGCTCGCCGAAATCGTGCTGGAAGACTGCTTTGTACCCGACGAAGCCGTGCTGGGCGAAGTAGGCAAGGGCTTTGGCATTGCAATGAGCTCGCTCACCAGCGGCCGCATGGGCGTGTCGGCAGCGTGCATTGGCACAGCAGACCGGCTGATCGGGCTGGCCGTGGAGTATGCCAAGGCGCGACACACTTTTGGCAAGCCCTTGTCTGAGCGCCAGGCCATTCAGTGGATGCTGGCGGACTCGGCCACTGAGTTGGCGCTGGCCCGCTCGCTGGCCTATGAAACATTACGCCGTATTGATGCGGGTGAAGACACTGGTACAGCGCCCAGCATGGTCAAGCTTTTCTGCACCGAGATGGCGGGTCGCGTGGCCGACCGCGTGGTGCAGATCTTCGGGGGTGCGGGGCTGATACGCGGCGTGCCTGTGGAGCGCTTTTATCGCGACGTGCGACACTACCGGGTGGGCGAGGGCTCGTCCGAAGTCCAACGCATGTTGATTGCTCGCGCCCTTTTCAAATAAACGCGAACGCCCACGGCTATTCCCGTCTGTTCGCTTTCCCTCGCCTCTCGCACCACATCGTCACCACTTCCAAGGAACTCACCATGAAACCCCGTCTCTCAAACTCGCGTCCCCGCGTCGTCCTCTCGCTGTGGGCCTTTAGCCTGTTGTCGGCAGGTACCCTGGCCTTTGCGCAGGATGCCTACCCGAGCCGCCCCGTGATGATCATCAACCCGTGGACAGCAGGCGGTCCGGCTGAGGCCATCATTCGCCCCATCGCCGAAAAGCTCACGCAGCGCATGGGCCAGAACTTTGTGGTGGACAACCGCGGTGGCGCGAACGGCACCATCGGTGCCACGGCCGTTGCAAGGGCCAAGGCCGATGGCTACACGCTGCTGTTCTCGCATGTGGGCCCGATTGCCATCAGCCCTTCGCTGCCTAACAAACCGCCGTATGACTCGGTAAAAGACTTCGCCCCTATCACCCAGATTTCCTCCGGCCCCACGGCGCTGGTGGTGCGCGCGGACTTTCCCGCCAAGACATTGGCCGACCTCACCAACTACGCCAAGAAGAATCCCGGCAAGGTGTCTTACGGCTCGGTCGGCATCGGCAGCACCACGCACCTGGCAGGCGCCACGCTGGCCCAGATGACGGGCACCGACATGATCCACATCCCCTACAAGGGCTCGTCGCAAATCAACACCGACCTGCTTGGCGGGCAGATCACCTCGGCCTTCGTGAACGTGGCCGGGGTCATCAGTTTGATCCAGGACGGCAAGCTGCGCCCCCTGGCCGTCAGCACCACCCGCCGTGCGGCCGTGTTGCCGGATGTGCCCGCCGTGGCCGAGACGTTGCCGGGCTTCGAAGTCAACTCCTGGTTCGGCTTGATGGCCCCGGCCGGCACGCCGCCCGCCATCGTCAGCAAGCTGCACGCGGAGGTGGTGCAGATCCTCAAGATGCCCGACATTGCCTTGCGCATGAAAGACAACGGACTGGACCCTGAAGGCACGACGCCCGAGGCCTATGCCGCCAAGATCAAGGGTGACATCACCCGTTGGGCCGCGTCGATCAAGGCCGCAGACATCAAGGAATGAGCACGAAGAATTTTGTTGCTGGGAGGTCTTTGGCGGACAGGCCCGCGCAGTTGCGCAATGCACTGCAGGTGACCGCACCGCAAGGCCATGCGCCCCGCATCTGGCGCGGCTTTGCCGATGTGGCCGAAGGGCAGGTGCACTACCGTGAGGCGGGCCGCAGCACGGAAGCCGCACCGCTGCCCCTAGTCATGCTGCACGCCTCGCCCGGCTCGGCCAAGCTGCTGGAGCCGATGATGCAGGTGCTGGCGCAGCACAGGCGTGTGATTGCCACCGACACGCTGGGTAACGGTGATTCATCGGCCCCCATCGGAGACGCACCAGCGATTGCCTACTTCGCCGATGCGCACGTGCGCGCGATCGACGCGCTGGGCATAGGCCGATTTGACCTTTATGGTAGCCACACCGGCGCCAACATTGCTTGCGAAATCGCCATTGCCCATCCTGAACGAGTCAACCGGTTGATTCTGGACGGCGTGTCGCTCTACAGCGATGAAGAGCGCGCCGACATGCTGGAGCACTATGCACCCGATGTGGTGATTGACCAGAACGGCACCCAGTTTCAGAGCATCTGGCATTTTGTGTGTAACGTGTACCTGTTCTGGCCCTGGTACCGGCGTGACGCAGCGCACAGGCGCAACCTTGGGCTGCCACCTGCCGATGAACTGCATGACAAGGTCGTGGAGGTCTTGAAGGCCGCGCGCACCTATCCCATTGCGTATCGCGCGGCCATTGGCTACGACAAGGTGCCGCGCCTGCCGCTGGTGGCGGTGCCCACGCTGCTGGCCTGCGCCGTGAGCGACATGTTCATGGAATATTTTGAGCAGGTCCGGCAGTTGATGCCATCAGCCACTGCTGTGGTGACGCAGGGCGGCGCTAGCCCGCAGGCACTGGCCGCCACCCTGCGGCAGTTCGAGCTATTTCTGGACGGCGTGGCCGTATTCCCAACAGACACCCCACGGAGTAACTCATGACAAGCTACGACATCCAGGCGATAGACGCCGTGGTCAATATCTGGACGCCCGAGACACTCGCGATCCGCCCGAATCGCGACGCCTTTTTTGGCGGCAAGATGAACGTGAAGGATGAGACCCTCAAGGGCGTGCCGCATGAGGAAATGCTTAGGCGCATGGACGCGGCGGGCACCGAGCGCGCCTTCCTCATCGCCACCAAGGTGGGCCCGCTGCTGCACAAGTCGAGCTATCACATCCCCTATGAATTGGTGGCCGAGGCGGTAAACCAATACCCCGAGCGCTTCTGCGGCCTAGCCGGCCTGGACCCGACCGAGGGCATGGCGGGCGTGTACCAGCTGGAGAAAGCGGTGAAGGAGTACGGCTTCATCGGCGCGCACTTCTACCCCCACTGGTTTGAGCTGCCGCCCGACCACGCGCGCTGGTACCCGTTCTATGCCAAGTGCGTGGAGCTGGATGTGCCAGTGCAGATGCAGGTGGGCCAGTCGATGTTGTATGACCCGGCCCACCGCCTGCGCAGCGTGGGCCGCCCGATCACGCTGGACGCTGTGGCCTGCGACTTTCCCGAGCTAAAGCTGATCGGTATTCACGTGGGCATTCCATGGACGGAAGAGATGATCGCCATGGCCTGGAAGCATCCCAATGTGTTCATCGGCACCGACGCACACGCGCCCAAGTATTGGCCTGAGGCCTTCATCAAATACATCAACACCTTCGGGCAGGACAAAGTGATTTTTGGCACTGACTTCCCCGTATTGGACTTTGAGCGCACGCGCGACCAGCTTGAAGCACTGGATCTGCGGCCAATCCCCAAGCGCAAGATGCTGCGCGATAACGCACTGCGAATCTATGGCCTTGGTGACGATGGTAAAAAGGCAACTAAAAAGTGAATCCAACTGAACAACCGACGCGCAATTTGGCCGAACAACTTTCACTGCATGCGGTTCAACGTCCAACCAAAGCAGCCATCGTGCTTGGTGGTAAAGTTTTGAATTTCAAAGAGCTAGACTTGTGCGTGAGACATCGAGCTGCTCGCTTACTCGATATCGGCATCGAACCCAATCAAGTAATTGGCATAGCATTACACGATTCAATTGAACATGTGATCATGCTTTATGCCGTGGCGCGTGCTGGATGCGTTATTTTGCCAATGGACTGTAGATGGAAAGAATTAGAAAAGCAACGCGTTGCTTCACACTTTGAAGCAGCTACGGTCATTGTCGAACCAGGCGAGGCATTTGAAGGTACCGCGTGCATAGAAGTTGGCCAAGCATGGGAGAGCGCATCGTTGCAGTCTGACCTTGATCGTGTCTTTCCTGATGGCAATCGTGGCATAGCCATGTCGTTGTCTTCTGGTACAACGGGTAGACCCAAAGGACCCATGGTATCGCATCAGAAATTTTTCTACCGATTTTGGGCTCACTGGGTTGACCTAGGTTTTGGCAGTCGTGAAACCTATTTAAATGCAACCCCGCTTTACTTTGGCGGTGGTCGCGCTTTCAGCATGTCAACCCTTTATGCTGGTGCAACTGTCGTGCTTTATCCCCCACCCTACGAACCTGTTGACTTAGCCAAAGAAATCACTCGTACTGCTTCGACGACATTGTTTCTTGTGCCGACGCTGTTGCGTCGTCTCCTCGACTGTGACCCATCATCATTAGAGCCTTTTAAAAAGCTCAAGACACTCGTGTCCTCTGGTTCTGCTTTAACAGCCAATGAACGAGTCAAGATTCGAGAAAACATTTGCCCCAATTTTATCGAGTACTACAGTTCAACTGAAGGTGGTGGCATTTCTGTTTTATCGCCTAATGACCAGCAACGTTTTGGTGAATCAGTGGGTAGGGCCGTTTTTGGTGTTGAAGTTCAAATCGTTGATGAATCTCACCAAGTTTTACCTGCAGGTATTGTTGGCAGAATCCGCTATCGCGGTCCTGCCGTGGCCGATGGTTTCTACCGCGACCCACAAGCCAGTCTTGAGTCATTCAAAGACGGGTGGTTTTATCCGGGTGACCTTGGAAACGTTAATGACGAAGGTTTCCTGTTTCTCAAAGGCCGCTCCAAAGACATGATCATTCGCGGCGGCATCAACATTTATCCACAAGAAATTGAGACCACTTTATTGAATCATGAAGCGGTCGCCGATGCTTGCGTGGTAGGCTGGCCATCGCGCGAGTACGATGAAGAAGTTGCGGCATTTGTGACACTCAGACATCCCATCAATCTGGATGAGTTAACTGGTTTATGCAAAACCAAACTTGCCCCATACAAGGTTCCGAAGCAAATATTTGTTGTTACAGAGCTACCGCGTAATTCATTGGGCAAGGTCATCAAAGTTGATCTCGTCAAGGGGTTAACACCACTTTAACTGCTCAGAGCTTTGCAACACATACCTTTATGGCGTCTCCAATAATCCCCCCGCGTCACAATAGTTGTCGCCTTCTTAGAAACAAGAACCCAAAGGGCGGCGATGAAGGAAAGCATTGGTACGTTACGGACAATCATTTAAAGACCGAGCAGTCGCTCGGCTGTTGCCGCCTGAAAGCGCAACACTGGAGTTGGTCTACAAGGAAGTTGGCATTGCATCAGCAACGCTGCAAAGCTGGAGCCAGAGTGTCCAGTCCATGCCCGCCCTGGGCGGGCATGGACTGAGCCGGCCAAGCTGCAAGCCGTGATCACCACAGCGGCTTTGTGAGAAGTCGATAAGAACGCCTGGCGCCGATAACACGGCATTTCCCCGGCTGAGTTATACCAATGGTGCGGCAATGCCACCTCCGCACTGGCAGACCCTCAGGATGCATGCGCCAGTCCCGAGTTCATCCGCTAGGACCGCAAACGCATCAAAGAGCTTGAGCGCGAGTTGCTGCGCAAAGACCGCGCGCTGGCTGAGACCGCAGCACTGCTGGTGCTGTCAAAAAAAGTCGCGGCGATCTGGAGCGCGACTGAGTCATCTCGAAGTACATGTCGTAAAACCTTATTCAGCAGCTGGCTACTTGAATCCGCCGACATCCGCCGGCAACTACCTTGACACGCGCCGTAATTCATGAAAAGATAAAAAATCCACTTTTAAATATTCAAGGATTTAAATAAAATGTTCTTATTAATGTTTAACAAGTTACGATTCGTTGGCTCATTGTCAGCTGTTTTTTTAGCCCTCACATGTGCGACGCCTGCTTTTACGCAATCATGGCCGCTAGATCGGCCTATCAAAATCGTTGTGCCATACCCGCCTGGTGGCAGTGCTGACTCGATCCCACGTTTGCTTTCAGTTCACCTTTCAGCTCGTCTAGGCAGAAATGTGATCGTTGAAAATGTGGCAGGTGCCAGCGGCAATATTGGAACACTTCAAGTAGTAAAAGCTGCGCCTGATGGTCACACCATTGTGCTTGCTGCAACCCCGTTGTCTACCAATCCTAGTTTTTACCGAGATCTGCCGTTTGACGTTTTGAAAGATTTGGCACCAATCACCATGATCACGCGACAACAGTTTGTTCTGGTGACTCACCCATCCCTACCCGTCAAAACAGTACCCGAACTCATCGCACTTGCAAAATCGCGCCCGGGACAACTCACATTTGCATCTCACAGCGCTGGTGGGGCTACGCACCTTGCAGGTGAGCTCTTCAAGGTTCTTTCGGGTGTTGATATTTTGCATGTCCCCTACAAAGGTCAAGCGCCTGCGGTAAATGATCTTGTTGCAGGTCATGTATCCATGCTTTTTGACAGCGCATCAACTGCCATGACTCATACAGAAGCAGGCAAACTGCGAGCCCTTGCAACAACAGGACCCAACCGCACCCCATTGGTTGCAAAAGGTAGCCTACCGACGATGGCCGAATTCAAGGGCATGGAGAGTTTCAATGTTCTGGCTTGGTATGGTTTCATGGCACCTGCAGGCACACCGGCTCCAATTGTGGAACGACTAAGCCGAGAAATCGGTGAAGTACTTCGCCTACCCGAAGTGACTCAACGCCTCAACACAATGGGCTTTGAAGTGGTTGGCACAACACCCGATGCGTTCTCCACACACATTCGAACTGAAGTTGCAAAGTGGGCCAAGTTGGTTAAAGACTCGGGCGCCAAGCTCGATTGAACTCAACAACGTGACCACTCAACAAGCTCGGCATGACATGAATAGGCGTGTCTTACTTGCAGCACGTCCCATTGGTTTACCTCAACTCAGTGACTTCTCATTCAGTGCTAAGCCCATAGTTGATCCTCCTGATGGTGAGTTACTGATTGCTGCCCATTACCTGTCGGCCGATCCATTGCAACGCTGGCGAATGGATGAAACGAGCGGATACGGTAAAACCATCGCCCTTGGAGAAATGGTATGGGCGCGAATGGTTGGACAAGTAGTGCGATCACGCAATCGCAACTGGCAAGAAGGTGACTTTGCAGAAGGCATGCTTGGTTGGCAAGAATACGCTGTATCAAGGGGTGATACCGAACGTGTCAGCTATGCACGTGGCCTAACACGTGTGGACCCCAAGCGAGCACCCATATCAACTTCGCTTGGCATACTCGGAATGCCTGGTGTAACAGCGTATTTTGCTTTACTAGATATCTGCAATCCACAACAAGGAGAAACCGTTGTTGTGAGCGCTGCAGCTGGTACTGTTGGCTCACTCGCAGGTCAAATTGCAAAGATGCGCGGGTGTCGAGTTGTTGGAATTGCAGGTGGCTCGGCAAAAGTACATTATTTGTTAACAGATTTGAAATTTGACGCGGCCATTGATTACCACGATACAGCAAACTTTAAGGAAGCTCTTCACGCGGCATGCCCCGATCGCATACATGCATACTTTGACAACGTTGGAGGTACTGTATCGGATGTGGTCATGAGTCATTTGGCTGATCACGCACGCATTGCTATCGTCGGTCGTGTCGCACAACTTGGCGGACCGCGCGATCGAGCTGACTCGCAAGCCTTCATCATCAGTGCACGTGCTCTCATGCAAGGCTTCATCGTCTACGATTACGCGCACCGTGCCGATGAAGCGTATGGTGAGATCAGTAGCTGGCTTAATTCAGGCAAGCTCCATTTTGACGAGGTCGTTCATGAAGGCATTGAATCGTCCCCACAAGCATTGATTGATGTGCTCAAAGGCAATGGCATTGGAAAACATGTCATTCGGATTGCTGGTAAATGATGGCAATGCCTTTTAACTCTGAAGTTGATGTCGTCATTATCGGCGCAGGTGGTGCTGGCTTAGAGGCAGCCATCGAAGCCGCCTTGTCTGGTGCAAGCGTCCTCGTATTTGAAAAGCAAGCCCGCCTCTTGGAGTCATCCACAGCCATTTCAGTGGGACGCATCAGTTTTGCTTGCACCGAGATTCAAAAACAAAATGGTATTGAAGATTCGAACGAACTCCTAATCAAAGATATCACGGAAACGGGTCAATATAAAAATGATCCTGAGTTGGTTGAGACTTACGCTGCCAACCAACTAGATACATTTCGTCAACTCAGCAATCTGGGTGTTAAATGGTCACCCACGGTCACGGCTTTAGCGGGCATGAGTGTGCCGCGTGGGCACCTGACAGACCCAATTGATCTGATACGTATCCTAAAACGAGCAGTCGACGCTCTTCAAGTTCCTGTAATGTTTCAAACACCAGTCACTGAGTTAATCACAGACCACAATGGAAGCGTTATTGGAGTCTCTGTTTTGGAGCGCTCTGGTTTGACATCACGTGTTCGCGCACGAAATGGCGTTGTCCTTGCCAGTGGTGGTTTTGCCAGAGACGCACAACGACTTGCAAGCATTGATGCACGATTTTCCAAAGTAGTAGCAACCTCTGGTTTGGGGCATCATGGCGATGGAATTCGCATGGCACTGGCGCTTGGAGCCTCAACAAGAGACATTGAATTTGTACAACCCAGCTTTGAACTTCATGCCAATGGTGCCACTTCGGATGATATTCTTATCTTGTATTACCAAGGCGGAATAATTGTCAATGTTTTGGGTAACCGTTTTGTCAATGAGTCCATATCGTATAAGGACATCGCACGAGCATGTCTTGATCAACCTCGCATGATGGGTTTTCAAATTTTTGATCAAACCGTATTTGAAAAAGCGGTGGCAGCTCAGCAAGCAGCGGGACAAGGCTCGCCCATGACCCTTGACGCAGCAAAAATACGAATGCTGTTGAGCGGTAACACGCTCAGTGAACTCGAAGAAAAAGCCAATATGCCTGCAGGTGCGCTACAACAAACGATTGAAGGCTACAACCATTTCGTGACATCAGGAACTGATTTGGATTTTGGAAGACAAGCATTGGCTGGCAAATATGGTTTGCCACAGCGCATTGAAAAACCACCTTTTTATGCGTTCGCAACCATCGGGCACTTGCTTGCCACCTATGGCGGCATTGCAGTGGATAAAAAGATGCAGGTACTTCGCAATGGCATACCAATACCAGGTCTATACGCTGCAGGTGAAGCCATTGGAGGCTTTCATGGCGCTAGCTATCATTCAGGTACAGCCATTGGTAAGGCATTGGTTTTCGGCAGACTCTCTGGAAAAAATGCTGCATTGAACAAGCACTGAAGTACCCCAACAACCAAAGGACATGACTATGCGACGCGCTTACTCATCAATTCCAAGCGGACAGGTGCACTACATCGAAGCAGGTCAGGGTGCCCCTCTTTTGCTATTGCATTCAGCGCCACGGTCTTCTCGTGCTTTCCGTTTTTTAATACCGCAATTAGCACAGCACTTTCGATGCATCGCGATTGATCTGCCAGGCTTCGGTGAATCCGATTCATTAAAAGGCAAGATCACCATGGAATCTTTGGGCGATGCAATGATTGAGTTCCTTGCAAGCTTAAGCATCGCCAAGGCTCATGTGTTTGGTTACCACACAGGGAACAAAGTCGCAGCAGCCATGGCTGCCAATCACCCCCACTCCATCGATCGAGTCATTTTGTGTGGTCAAATTCATAGCATCATCCCCGACAAAGTAGGTCGCAACGATGCCATTCGACACATAGTCGATAAGTACTTCACACGTTACCCATCGTCGAGTGCTGGTGAGGAGCATCTGAGGCGTTGGGTGGCAGACTGGAGCGATATCACAGGACTGGGTATGCCGCGCAGCATTTTTTCCAAACCAAACGTCACAGCACAAGACATCGACGAATTGAAAATTCGTGTTCTCGACCACGTTCAAGCCTTATCGGCGATTGAAATGACCTACGGCGCCAATTTTGAGTTTGATTTTACTGAGTGCTTAAAGCGCATCACCAATCCAACACTGATTCTTGAATTGGTGATGGAAGACGAGGAGCATTATGGTCGCCAGATTGATGCCTTATGCCAACTCAACACCAATATCCGCGGAGCCACCATCCTCCATGCAGGGCGTGTGGCATTAGAGTCTCACACTAACGAATTGGCAACTCATATCAAGCAGTTTATAGCTGCGGCTGATTGATAAAAAAATCATGTTGGCGGTGTTTGCAACTGACGAATGGGGTTGCAATCAAGAAATGTAACGATATTTTCAACGGTCTGCGTGTAATAAGTAGAGTACTGGTCATGCGTGACATAACCAAGGTGGGGGGTCAGCACCACGTTATTAAGTAGAAGCAATGGATGATCAGGCGACAATGGCTCTGTTTCGTATACATCAAGTCCAGCACCGGCAATGACATGTCTTTGCAAAACATCCACCAAAGCCATTTCATCAATCAACTGTCCGCGCGATGTGTTCACAAAATAGGCGCTAAGCTTCATTATTTCAAAGTCATTTAGCCCGATCAAATGGTGTGTGCTTTCAGATAAAACTTAGTGAAGCGTAGTGCTTGATCGAGGTGCACCTACCCCCTTAGAGCCGCCCAAGCAATGTATGGACTTCCCACGGCGCAGTAGACAGCTCGGGCTATTCAAATTGCATGAGGAACTGGGCTGCGTGACTAAGAATAAGCTAAAAAATTCAGTTCGATTGCCCTCAGCAGAAGAAATTAGACTTGCCTAAGGGTCTCAGTTATTGCTGCAGTGGTGGCTACATCGGCATACTTCTCTGACATGTCGAATAAGTTGACGGCGTGCGATACCCGGCTTCGGTCATAGACCGCATCTTCAGGGACCAGCACTTTAAAATTCAAAGCAAAGGCGTCCACCACACTGGAGCGCACGCAGCCGCTGGTGCTGCAACCTGTGACGACCAATGTGTCGGCTTGCAAGTCGATCAGGTGGCTGGTCAGTGCCGTTGCAAAAAATGCGCTGGGATGTTTTTTGGGGAGCAATATATCGCCAGGCAAGGGGGCAATTTCTTGAACGAAGTCATACCCATTGGCTGCGATGTTCATGATGGCCGGAACTTTCTCTGCCAACCGCCCACCTTCGTGTTGACTCTTAGGTGACACATGGGGGTAAAGCACAGGCCAGCCCCGTTTGCGGAATTCATCCACCAGCAGTTTGATGTTGTCGATCGCTTTCCAGGCAACGTCACCGCAACTAGTGGGAAACTCTTTGATGGCCTCGAAAAAAGGCATCGGAGTGGTCCCGGCGGTGCGGTATTGTACGTCGATGATCAGCAATGCAGGGCGCTTGCCGACACCGGTGGGTCGCCCGAAACCGGCGGCCCGGTAAGCCCGTTGTTCTTCTTCGCTGATGATGCCGTCCCATGGTCTCATGTCATGCTCCTGGAGTGGGTGAATTAAGGGATCTGAAAAGATAGTGACCATGGCCTGGATGCCCCGTGATCTTGCCGTTGGCCATGACGGTATGACCCCGGACAATGGTTTGCACCGGCCAGCCGGTCAATGCCTGGCCTTCATACAAGCTGTAGTCGGAGTAAGACCCCAGCTCAGCCGGGTTCACGGTCCGCGAAAGGTTCAGGTCTACCAGTGTGATGTCGGCGTCGGCGCCAACGGCCAGACTGCCTTTGAAGGGAGCGATGTTGAAAATCCTGGCCGGCGCGGCTGTCAATACTTCGGCGATTCTGCGCAAGCTCAAACGGCCTTTGTGGTAACCCTCATGCAAGAGCACGGGCAAGATCGTGGCAGTGCCTGGAAAGCCTTGCGAAGCCAGCCAAAGCGGTTTTTCTTTGGTGGCCCGCTTGCGCGGCACATGGTCGGATGCGACGACGTCAATCGATCCGTCACGCAAGCCTTCCCACATGGCTTCAACATCATCCTGTGTTCTAAACGGTGGGTTGGCCTTGCCCATGCTGCCTAGGTCAGAATCTTCGGTATGTGTCAGGTAGTGGGGACAGGTTTCGACAAAGACCTTGTCGTAACGGCCGCGCCATTTCCGGACCTCATCCAGCGCCATGCGCGTGCTCAGGTGCGGAATGTAGATTTGCGCGCCGAGATGCTCTGCAAAGTACATGGCACGCACACAGCTTTCGGCTTCGGTGAAAGCCGGTTTGGCCATGGACCAGTCTTTGAGCGTGGACCGCCCTTCAGCCTGTAAACGGGTGCGGATGCGGTTCACGATCTCGATGTTTTCGGTATGGCAGACCACCTTGACATCACCCACAGCGGCCGCTGCCGCCAGCAAGTCGTACAAATAGCCGTCATCAGTTCCGTCAAGGCCGAGGTAACGCCCCTCTTCGCCTTTGAAGTTCATGAAGTACTTGAACGAGGTCACGCCATAGGTCTTGACGTAGTCGGCTAGCTCACGGATGTGATCTTCATTGGCGGTGCTGAAATGAAAACCGTAGTCCACATAGGCACGCGTTTTGGCGTAGCCCTGTTCACGCTGGTAAACATCTGCATAGGCTTCGTTGTTTAAAAAGTAGCCCAGCACCGTGGTGAAGCCACCTTGCGCCGCATAGATAGTTTCGGTTTCGTACTCGGTGATTTTTTCGCCAAAACCAAAATGCAAATGGGCATCAATCAAACCCGGAAAAAGATGCAGGCCCTGGGCGGACTTGACTGGGATAGAGCCATCCACGGTAGTGCCGGGCGCCAGTTGTGCAGCAATTTTACCGTCGCGTATCAGCAGATCAGTGGGTGTTCCATCAGAACTGGCATCCACCAGGGTGCCGCCTCTAAGTACGAATTCGTTTGTCATCATGCTTTGCTTTTCAAAAAACAGTCATTTAATTCAGCTAGGTTGCGTGGTCTGCTCGACGGCTCGGTGATCAGCAAGGCCTTCAAACTGGCCTGCAACCAGACCGGATTTAGGTTCGTGCCAATGCAGACAAGGCGACCCCGCGAGTCTGCGTCAGGCCAAGCGTTCAAAGTTGTCGGTGTGTGAAAAACTTTGCCTACGCCCTGAATCAGCACAAATGAGGGCGGCTCATTGATTTGCAGCAGGCCCTTGCAGCGCAGCAAATGTGGCCCGTATTGATGAGTCAGCAAATTCCACCACGCGGCGATCCCGGCCCAGCAGGGTTGCACATCCACAAAGGTGCTCCAAGAGCTGATCGTGCTGACGTGGCCAAACACCCCAGGAGTCCCTGAGAGCGCAGAAAAAATGGGTTGGCTCTCTGAGAGCAGCAGCTGGAGTTGGCGGTCACTGAAGTGCGCTGTAAAAACGGCAGCCGCAGCTAGCCCGTGATTCGACATAGTTAGTTTGGCGCGAGGATTGATCTGCAGCAGTTGGTGTTTGAGCACCAGCAACTGGGCCGGCTCCGCCTGGTCGGCTTTGGTGATCACCAATTGCTCAGCAACGCCGGCTTGCCGCTGCGACTCTGGGTGCTGCGCCAATTGTTCGGAGCCTTGCATGGCGTCAACGGTGGTGATGATTTGTCCCAGGCGGTAATGCTGCATCAGGATCCGGTCGCCAAGCAGCGCATGAAGAACGGGCAGGGGATCTGCCAGCCCCGTCGTTTCCACAACCACGCGGCGCAGTGCTGGGCGTCCAAGGCGCTGGGCTAGGCCCTTGATTTCCAACAGAGTTTCTCGCAGCGAATGGGTCACGGTGCAACACAGGCAGCCGGAGTCCAGCAAGTAAACATCTTCAGAAATTTCTTTGTAAAGCAACTGATCGAGGCCGATCGCACCAAATTCGTTGACGATGACGGCCGTGTCAGCGCCTGCTGCCGTCCGCAGGAAAGCATTCAGAAGCGTGGTTTTTCCACTCCCCAAAAAACCCGTCAACAAATCAAAAGCAATCAACTGGGCTTATCCGTAGCTACAAGACAAAATTTGAAAGCGCCAATTCTTTTAATCTTGGCGAAAATTTTTAATGCTGAACAACTTTAGCATAAATTTTCAATTTATCTAATGACTTATGTCTCATCGCCGAAACAAGGGTGTGCTCGAGAGGATCGGTCCTGTCGCCGCGGGGGTGTGCACGGCACCGAGCGCCTGTATGAAGAAGTGTGGTTCAGAACTACCGCCAAATGAGGGTGATTAAAGTGGAGGCGCCCAAAATATCGGAAGCTAAAATTGCCTCGTTCTTTTTTTCGCTGGTGTTTTGCCCCAAGCCCACTAAAAATTTGCAGCCCTTTTCAAACTCTTCATCTGAGGGTTCAACTTCTCGAATAAAGGCGTGAAGGTGCTTGACGAGAGATTGCATGACCTCTCGCAGGCGAGGGTATGGCGTTCTCTCAAAAACTTCCAAGACTTACGCGGTGATGTTCTCTCGGGTTACAAAGGTCATCAAAAACTCCAGAAGGGTGTGAGCAAAATTTTGCGTTGACGATTATCATGAAGTCCCCGCTTGCCCTAGGACATCGTACAAATACTCATAAGGCAAGCCTAACTACTCACAACTGTAGGAGACATGGATCAACCTACAAAAACGTGCGCTAGGCCGCCTTTTGGCCTGCCTCCCCTTCTTGGCCTTGGCCAACGCCACTGCCCAAACGCCCGCCGCTGCCCCAGCAGCCCGCATTCCAGGCGCGATTCAGGTCATCAGCTTTGGCGGCGGCTTCAATCTACCAATCTGGGCAGCCAGGGATCAAGGCTTTTTCAAAAAACATGGCATTGAGGTTCAGCACACCATCACTGCCGATTCCAAGCAGGTGTTCTCAGGCCTGATGGAGGGTAAGTGCCATGTCGCCGTTACGGCGCTAGACAACATCTTGGCCTACCAAGAAGGCCAAGGCGAATTGAAATTTGACCCTCCCAGCGACTTCTTTGGTTTCATGGGCTCGGACGACGGTTTTTTGAGCTTGGTTGCTGCGCCCGATGTCAAAACCTTTGCCGAATTAAAAGGTAAAACTATTTCAGACGACGCCATGAGCAATGGATTTTCTTTTGCATTGCGAGACATGTTGGCCCGAAACGGCATCAAAGAATCTGATGTGCAATGGGCGCGAGCTGGCGGCACAGGCAGACGCTTTGCAGCATTCATTGAAGGGCAGCATGCAGCCACCATGTTGCGAGCCCCATTTGATTTGCAGGCCAAGAACAGAGGTTTCAACCAATTGGCCACCACCCGCTCCACCATTGGCAACTATATGGGTATTGTGGGTGCAGCTCGCAGAAGTTGGGCTACCAACAATGAAGCGCAGGTGGTGAGTTTCATTCGAGCTTACCGAGATGCAATTCGTTGGTTGAAGGCGCCTGAAAATCGCCCTCAAGCGCAAGCCCTGTTGATGAAATATGTGCCCAATATGAATGCTCAAATTGCGGCTCAATCGGCCGATTTGTTGCTGGATCCGCAATCGGGCTTTTTCTCTGACGTTCAATTGGACGACAAGGGCATTCAGGCCGTGATGGATTTGCGCAGTAAGTTGGGCGAGAACACGGAAAAACTCACAGACCCCAGCAAATACATCGACAAGCGCTATTGGCAAAAGGCCATGCAGCCCTAAGCCTTCTGAAAGTTATTTGTATTTGGCTTCCAGAGCGTCAAAAAATGGTTTTTGAACCAAGGCTTGACGCTCTGCAAAAGTGGCAACCAGGCTGGCATCTTCTTGCAACTCACCCTGCGCTTTCAGTTGAACTAGCGTTTGCGTCATGCCACGCACTGCACCTTGCAAAGCGGCATTGGCATAAAGCACCAGACCAAACCCCATGTCGGCCAATACTTTTTGCGGCAGTGCTGGTGTTTTGCCGCCAATGACCACGTTCACAATTTGCGGACATCTAAGTTCTTTGGCAATGCGCTGCATTTCTTCAACACTTTCGGGGGCTTCCACAAATGTCATGTCGGCACCGTGTTCTGCATAGGCCGCGGCTCGATCTAGCGCTTCATTGATGCCTAGCACTGCGCATGCATCGGTACGCGCAATGATTAAGAAATCTGAGTGCTGCCGTGCATCGACGGCCGCCTTGATTTTGCCAATCATCTCTTCTGCTGAAACCACAGCCTTGCCAGCAAAATGGCCACATTTTTTAGGCATGATTTGATCTTCAAGCTGAATGGCATTGGCACCTGAGCGCTCTAAGGTGCGCACAGTTTGGCGCACATTCAAAGCATTGCCAAAGCCAGTATCGGCGTCAACGATGATGGGCAGATCAATTGCATCTCTGGTGGCAGTTGTGTGTTGCGCTAAATCGCTTAGGCCAATAAAGCCCAGGTCGGGAATACCATAAAACGTATTGGTGATGCCTGCGCCACTGAGGTAAACCGCTTCAAAACCAACTTGTTGAATGACCCTGGCTGCCAGAGCGTTTGCAGCACCGGCAACCAACAGACCGTTTTTTGCATTCACTTTTTGCCGAAGCAAGGTGCCTAGATGGATGCTTTGAAATGAGGCGGTCATTTAATCTTCTTTCATGCCTGTTGCGCGAGTGATATTGCCTAGCTTTTGCAAGACGGATCTGCGGGTTTTTTGATTTTGAATTATGTTGTCTCCCTGAAGCTTTAGAGTGTTGGCATCTTAAGACATTCTGAGCGAAGAATGAGCAAGCCCGAAATGACCAATAGAAAAATACCTGCCCAGCCAAGCATATTGGGAACTTTATCCCACAGTCCAGACTCTGGACACCCCTCCCCGCGCTGTTCGGCTCAAGGGCAGTTTACGCAACGATCGAGGCAGTCGAGACCTTTGTCAACCACCACTACGAGGAGCAAATTCTTGCTCTGGCCTCACAGCCTCACCTACATGACTTGCGCCAGACCCTTCTTGATTGTCAAGCTGACGAAGTAGCTCACCGCGATGAGGCTCCGCACCCATGAGCCCCACATCACAAACGCCCTGCCCTGCCCCTAATTGCAATTAGATTGTTCTTCGTGGCTTCTTTATAGACCCGCTGAGTTCTGTTTTCTTAGAATTAATTTTAACTCTGCGGCAACTTCGGTCGGATTCAAGTCTGGTCTCCCAATGGAGAACGTAGTTTCGGTTACAGCGTAGTCAAAGTAACCCATTCGCGCCAGCGGTTTGTATTTGGAAATATCCACCATGCCATCGGTCAAGATACTTTCATCAATATGTACTCCAACAACTTTTCCTATCACTAAATTGTTCTGAATTGGCGGCTTGTCTGTGGGAAGGGTGATGCAACTGACTAAAACACATTCCAGACTTACGGGTGCTTGAGCGACGCGAGGTGGCACCACATTGATACATGGGGCAGCCGTTACGCCAGCAATACTAAACTCATCTACGTCTGAGTCGAAGTGCTCGGAACTGGCGTTCATTGCAAAGGCCAAATCAACATTGACTAGATTAACGACGAATTGTTGCGTTTGCAGAATATTTTGGTAAGTGTCTTTTCCATTTCCATTTGGTTTGGGTCCTATGGGCGCAAACATGACCATAGGCGGAAAGTCGGCAACGCTATTGAAATAACTGAAAGGCGCAAGATTGTTAACTCCTGCCGTACTTTGTGTGGATATCCATCCGATGGGCCTTGGTACAACCAACGCTTTCCAAGGGTTGTAGCGCAAGCGGTGATCACGCGGATCATTCATGAACATAAAAATACTCTTTTACAAAGGTTGAGTTCATTTGATTTACCTAAGTTATTGATTCAATCACACTCAGATTTATGAGTCTATCTGTATTCGCGGAAGTGTTATTCGTCTGATTTCGCTCATAGCTTGATCGATTCCGAGGTTTCCAAGTTAGAAAGGGAATGCCACAGAGCCGCTGCAGTATGCTTTCCAAGCCTTGGCTCTGTCCTGTCGAAGAAACGGGCCCTGAGCTTTTCCGGCATAAAGGGTCGATCGGGGCCGCCCCGGAGTGAGCGAACTTCCTTGCGCAATAGCTCACCTCCCTCGAAGGTGGCGTCGACCCGTGCCGGGTAACACTGTGGGAAGCCGCTCGCCTGCCAAGGCTCCCAGGTAAACCGAAGCGGCCACGGACTGCAGTTGATTCTCTCGCGTGAGGCGGCATCAAACGTGCCTGCATGGATCGCGCCATCAAGCACTAGCGCCTTGACCACGTAGGGAAGGCTAAAGCGAGCGTCTATGTCAGTGCTGGGATTATTGCGGCTGTCGATTGGCAGGCAAAGCAGCGACACGACTTGCTCTGGAACATGCAGGTGCAGTGACTGCAAATGTCGCGAGCTTGCCTCCAGGCGCAGTGCCTCGATGGCCTCTATGAAGCCCTGCAGGTAATGGCAGCAAGGCCAGGTCTTGAAGCTGACGTCGCGCAAATGCCACCGTTCACCCAAATCGTCAAGAAAGCCCTCGCCGGCGACTGCCTTCGAAGCAGCGAACAGCTCAAAAACAGACAACCTGGATCCGACCACGTCGCTGGGGCCCGTGATACCAGCCGCAGCGAGTTGCACAGCGACCAAGCCGCTTCGGGCCGCCCAGCCAAGGTGGAGTTTCTTGCTTTCTGCGCCGTTCTCAAGGTAAGTGAGCGGACCTGCGGAAAACGACAGGGCGATGCCGATGGCGTGACCGAGCTGATCTGCCTTTAGACCTTGCAGCCACCCCACGACTATGGCCGCGGCGATCGGGCCTAGCACAGCGCTAGCTTGGAAACCACGGGTCTGGAACGCGCCCGGCGCGTGCAGACCCAAGCGGATGAGCAGTTCCCAACCCAGAACCAGCGCGCGCAGCAGTTCCGCGCCGGAGCGGCGATGGCTTACTGCTGCAACCAGAGCGGCGGGGATCAACACTGCGCCGCCATGCACTATACTGGGAACATGGGTGTCGTCCTGTTCTACGGAGTGAATTAAACCTCCCAGCAAAAAGGCCGATTCTGGAGCGGGCAAACCCTCCATGACAGGCCCCAGGTTGATTCCGGCGCCGCCGCAGTAAAGTACCTGTAACGCGTTGCGCAGCCGCTGGCCAAAATCGTTTCCCGAGACCGAGATCGCCAGGGACAGGTCATCTGCCAGCAGGGCCAACGCGCGCGCTGTGACGTCTCGGGGAATCGGCAAGCGGTCAAAGACATCACAGATGCGCTGCGGATCAAGTGGAGAGCGGTTGTTTGTCATAGGCTAGATGCAAGTTGATATAGCAAGCGATTTCAGGCCGCTTCCAAGGCTTCCCATGGACAATGCCATCGACCGCATTTATTCTATGCCTAGCTTGAGTAAACTGAACACTTGCCAAACACAAGGTGATTCAACTATGCGCGAACTAGATCAATTCCTTAACGCTCGTAATCTTTTGATAAAGCAGCGTACCAATTACGATGCTACCTACGCAGAATTCAGTTGGCCCAAGCTAGATACTGGCATTACTGCTGAAATTGAGCGCTTGTTAACGCATATCAATACACGCAAGTACGCAGCCCGTAACAGATCAATGATGCTACTCACACACTGGGCAGGTTTAAGAATCGGTGAAGTGGCCTGCTTACGTTGGAGCGATGTCACAACTACAGATGGCGATATCAAAAATGAGATCCGCTTGCTGCCCGACATGACCAAAGGTCGTCATGCTCGTACAGTGTTTGTCAGTTCTAAGCTAAAAGCTGAATTGCAAGCCTACGCACAACAAGCCAAGTGCGTGGATCGCAGCTACCCATTTTTTGCAAGCCAAAAGAGCATCCGCGCTGGTTTCAACGCAAACAGCTTGGCTCAAACGTTTGCCCTGCTCTACGAAGGGGCTGGGCTTGAAGGTGCCAGCAGTCACAGCGGGCGCAGGACGTTTCTAACGAATCTTGCCAACAAAGGCACTGCAATTCACATTTTGAAAACGCTTGCTGGTCATCGCAGCATCAGCACCACTGCTGCGTACTTGTATAGCAGCCCAAGTCAGTTGAAAGCAGCAGTGGAATTGGTCTAAAGCAGACGTTCGACTGCTGATTGCGGAGTCGAACGGATAAAGCTCATCAAACAGCACTTTTCACATAATCGCGCAGTGCCAGCTGAACTTGGACCCTTGCCATCTCAGCGATCCCCAAATTTGGCAAGACGTTGGAAACTAGATGCGCGATGGCTTCGTTAAGAATCACTTGCCGCCTAATAGGTATGCGGGCTGTGCTGAAGTCTTTCAGGTACTCGTCTATTTCGTAAGCCGCTTTGCCCAGCTGAAAGCTGGCATGCCGCAAGCACTTCTTTGCCTCATCCCGTACCCGTCTAGCCTCTTGCGCCCTCAACTCTTGCATTTCGTCATCTTCATCCATTGCCGCTGCCCTATTAGTTGCTACGGCTACAGTTTTATTTCATACGGGCAATTGGGCAACCTAAGCTTGATGCCCCGCCAAATTGAACGGCTAACAGTAAAGGAAATGTAGACAAAAATTGGTTGGCAATTAGCTGCTACCACCATAAAATAACAAGTTACAAGCACTTCGACGGAGAAATAAGATGTTGCTCACAGCAGTTATTACTGAGGCTGAGGAAGGTGGATTTATTGTCCTCAACCCAGAAACCGGCACTACCACTCAAGGTGAAACCTACCAAGATGCAATTCAAAATCTAAAAGAAGCAACTTCTTTATATCTTGATGAGTTCCCAATGAAGATGCACAGCCATCCAGTCATGACAACTTTTGAAGTCAGCCATGCTCCTTAGTAATTCATAGATCAAATCGTATAAAGGAATTTTCAACATGGAGAAAATTTACTTTGTTAGAGCTGAATGGGATGAAGAAGCAAAAGTATGGGTAGCAACTTCTGACAATGTACCAGCCCTAGTAACTGAAGCCGAAACAATGGAAATACTTTCATCCAAATTAGAAATCATGATCCCCGAGTTGCTGGCAGAAAATGGATTTCCCGATAAGAATGAAATTTCTTATGAGGTCCTAGCTCGCAAATTTTCAGTTACTCACGCCATTTCAGTTAACTAATGGGAACAAGCTTTACGCCTGAACTCATTCGACTATGGACAGCGAGTGGATGCCATTTTTGAAAGGCATGGCAAAGGGGACCACGATATTTGGTACTCACCTATCACGAACCTTAGATTTCCAGTAGACAGTAAGATTAAATCTCGGCATACAGCTAATGCAGTTTTGAAGCAGGCTGGTTTGAAAAAGTCATTTTGATCTAACAAGGATTAAAGGGTACTGAAACTCGAAATTTGGCCTGACAAATGACAGCGCTGAGTGCAAAATCTACGAAATTGCTGGCCAAACTGTAATTTACAGTTTTCGGTCAATTACACGAAATATTACACGTTTGCTATTTTCGCTTGTAACTCATTGATTTATAAGGGTTTTTGAGAAGCCCGGCTTTCTGTTAATCCGTAGGTCCCTGGTTCGAGCCCAGGTCGAGGAGCCAAGAAACTCAATGAAATCTATGCTTTCAAGCGATTTCAGAGTAATTCAAAAGACTGAAAGTATCTAAGTCTAAAGTTAGATACATTTAGCGCATTAAAGAACCCGCAGACTTACAAAAGTGATGCGGGTTTTTTCATCTAAATCCATTTGTTATTCAATTAGCTAGGGCAGAGAAGCTACCGCCTCTATCTCGACAAGCATTTCAGGAAAAATCAGGCGTCTCACCTCGACCAAGGTACTCGCAGGGCTGTTGATGAAATGTCGCTTGTAAACATCAGCATTCTTTGAGAACTCATCAATGTCCGTGGTGTACATGGTCCACTTCAACACGTTTCCGAAATCGGTGCCCGCGGCGCGCAAGATATCACCTACATTTAGGAAACACTGCTCGATCTGCGCTCGCATGTCTCCTTTTCCAATCACTTTTCCGTCAGAGTCACGCGCAGTGATTCCCGCAGTAAAGAGGATACGACCCTCACCCACCACACCAAGGGAGAAAGGAACCGTCCGAGTCCAGGGTTTATCTAATTCGATCACTTTGCGAGGTATTGACAAGTTATCTCCTATTTATGGGCTCAAGTCCAGCCGTTGGCAAAAAGTCATTTTGACAATGCATTGGCATCAAACATAAACGCACTCTTAGTATTTCTTTGACTACCTGCTCTGCAGTGGCATTGGGTTGAATGGATTTTACTTTCATCTTCACTTGTTAAGTTTAAAGATAAACCAAAATACTCCTTTAATCAAGTACTCCTATTTGTCTCACGCACGCTAAATTCGGACAGCATTTGAACTTCAGGACTCACAAGTTCAGGCATGCATTTATAAATTCACTTAAGGCCTGTGGCATATACCTTTACCGATCGCAGAGTCGATTATTGTGTACCTTAGAAAGGCATCAGAGTTTGTCAACTATGGATCAGTGGGCTACACACTTGCGCAGGAAAGGCTGAAATTAAGAAAGTTTTGATCTGCGCTTTCGGTTCGACTGCGCGATCAGGAATCGAACATCACTATTGCGACAGAACACTAAGTACTGCTAACGCTCTATATGGTCGAGAGGAGATGACGCGGCACTCGCACTGGCATTGCAAGCAGCACCTGCGCCATCGACTTGCCAAGAGGGTCGTAGCGCAGTGACGCCATGCCGCCGCCGTCCAGGGCGCGAGTCAAAACTAGATTGATTCCATTTATCCCAGGTACAGGATGAAGGGTGACGGTGCCCGACACCGAATGAGCCAGCCAAGTTTGGACGCGCTTGGAAGTAACCTCACGCAGCAGGATCGGCAGTAACTGTGGAGTACGAGCGATAAGCCCTATGTTGGATGTGTCGCCTTTGTCACCGCTGCGGCCTAGCGCGATACGAATCAGCGGCACCTCTGCGTCATCCGGACCTGCAGGTGTAGGCTCCGCGAAATAAGGTGCGGGCCAATGCGCGCGTGCGCTCTGCAGCGTCTCGACCAGCGGAACGCCTGCGGGAAC
>Ga0209442_1000241_pt1 | contig 33298 bp, 22 predicted proteins | sample LauGreSBDMM110DD_2_FD_187565 | JGI IMG/M metagenome (GOLD analysis project Ga0209442, IMG submission 187565) | Freshwater lake microbial communities from Lake Michigan, USA - Sp13.BD.MM110.DD (SPAdes) (version 2) | ecosystem: Environmental > Aquatic > Freshwater > Lake | place: Lake Michigan...
TTAAGTGGAAAAATGGTTCCCCATTTTCAGATTCAAGCGCAGTTGAATCCTCGATCGGGAAGTTATGAGTAAGCAGATGATGCAAATCGAGAAAATTCAGCAAGTGCTGGATCATGCAGCCAGTGTAACTTTGTCTGGTGGAAGCTTCAAAGAAACCGTAATTTTTGCAAGCAAGCGGCAAATTACGGTTGAATTCCCCTTGGCTTCAGGCTGGGCTTGGAATGCATCAAAGTCGTCATATCAAGTTCAATTCGGTGCATTGCCAGACTGGGTTTTATCGCTTCATCCGAACCACCGAATAACCCTTTGCAAATTCTCTATGGATATTGATCAAGAGTTGCCTGATGTAATTGCTAATCAAATTCTGGAGTCTTATGCATCTAGTATTCTTGAGGGCGGTAAGCTGAAATTTTCACCAATTATTTCGAAAAACATAAATCCAAATGCAGGAGTGCAGGTCATGTCAAAACCCAAGGGCGCTAAGGCGAGAGAACCAATCACTGAATTTGATGTCAATAGTTCCGGTACCCTAAGCTTGTCAAATTTTCACGAACTTGAAACTAGATCTGATTTCTACGATTCAGTTTCAGGTTCCTGGTCTCAATCTCCAGCTGATCTGGCAGAAGCAATGGATGAGTGTCCGCCGTTAGCATGGGCCGTTCATTCAATTTATAGCGAAATTCGAGAAGAAATCCAATTCGACTTTGACGCGATAGCAGGGAAATCTGGAGTTTGGGTGAAGAGATCCAATGCCTTGAAAGTTCGGCTTAATGCCATGCCTGAAGAACCAGAGGATGGAGCTGAATCATGGCTTCTAACACTCACCAATTCTGAATTCGAAGAACACGTAGTGCCTGAGATCGAGAAATGGTTTAACAGCCCGCCAAATTGGAACTGGGAAGAAGACTACCTACCAATGAACTCAACGGCACAAGGCGCCGCGCTCGAATTTTTTCAAGCAATGGATGGTGAAGACCTTCATGTAATAGGAGTCGTTATTGTCCTGGGTGAACACCCCGGAAGCACTTACTATGCAGCTGAGTTAGAAGTTGAATTAGATGTGGCTAACAAAGCAGCTGTCGAAGCTGGTATTCCGATCCGATTTAATCGAGTCGACGATTAACACAATTTTTTCGTCGTAAACGGATACGTATGTAGAATCTGTATCCATTCATTTGGGAAGTGTCAGCAGTGACTGCAGCACCCGAATGAGCAGCACGGCCAATGGACTTAGAGTCTTTTTTAATTATTACGGTTACTGATGAGGCACAGGAAATGGTTCGTAATTTGTAAATAAAGAGATACGGAATGAAGTAAGAGGGCTTACAGTAAAAAGAGTTGTAACTGTCAAAAATCACAGTTAACCTGGCTCACCTAATGGGCTTGAGTTGAGTTAATCTCTTAAAAAGTTAATAATTTGTTTTGGGTAGCTCTTTTTGGTTCAGGATAACCTGGTGTATCGCCAGGATGGTTTCTCGCTCGAACTGTGCCTCAGAGGCCAGAAAAGGGGAGACTGTCAACCTCCTCAGCCGACTTCGGAGGATTGCCAGACTCCCCTTTTCTGTCCTCCAAGCCGAGTTATGCGTTGTATAAGTGATCTAAAAGAGCTACCCGCCTTTTATCCTGGAGAAGCTTAGGTGAAACGACTTTCAGTCAGAGAAGTCAGGCAAGCGCTGATAGGAAAAGGCAACCTTCGAAACTTGTTGTCAGACCGAATAAGCGATTGGGATCCGTACCGACCAGACACCTTTAGTTTATTCAAGTCAATCTATGATCAAGAAGCGCTCAAGGGATGGGAACGCATCTTGCATCTTTTCCAAGGGTTAGCCCCAATCCGAACTTTAGAGAACACTTGGGCAGTTTTATCCCACATTCCTGAACTCACAAATTTTTTAAGCAGAGGAATTGAGCTCTCTAATGATTCAAAAACTTTCTCTAAGCTTAAAAGACTACATAAATTAAGTTTCGATCGGACGGAAAAGGATCCATTTGACTTTCTAATTTCAGAGCGTGACTCATTTTTTTCACCTGATTTACTTGGCATAAGTGGATTTAGCCCAGAGATTCAAATACGTTGGGGCCTCGCAAACAGAGTCAAGTTGCAAAAAGCCATCTCAGATCTAATTAAAGATACGGCCATGGTAGGCGGTATAGAAACAAGAAAAATCAGCTCTCTTCTGAAAGAAGCTATAGAAAAAAGCAACGCACAAAGTGTGCAATTAGTTAACAAAAAAACTGCCACGAGATTTACTAAAACAGAGTTTGAAATATTTTCATCAGATCTGCAACTGTTTAGCGACATCTATCAAAATGCCCCAAAAAACGCGCAGAAATTAGTCAACCAACTTCAAAAATTTAATGAAAAATATCATTCTGATAGTAAGGAAATTGAACGACTATTAACAAGCTTATCAAGAAGGGATTGGACGGCAACTGGCCAGATAGCAGAACAAATTGACGTAGATAGCGTTACTAAAATTGTTGTGTCAGACTTGATTGGAAATGCAAATTCAATTAATTTGCTTACAAACAGAAGAAGTTCTTATGCATGGCAACCCATGTCAGAAAAGGGTTATAACCAAATTATCAAGTTGTTACCTAAAAAATCGCACAACTACTATTGGAAGCTCAGTGCAAAGACTATAGCTGATGAGTTAATTCAAAACAAACTTGAAGAAAAAATCCTTACCCAAAATGACTTGCAACAGTTATTCATAAGCTGGGATGAAGAGACCCAACAGCATTTAATAAATGCTGATAAATTTTGTTCTTTACCCATAGAAGCAAAAGTATGGAAAAAACAAAGTTTTGAAGTTCTCATCATGGCTGCAATTAGCAGAGAAAAGGATGGTAAAGATTTACTTTTTCAACATATCTCTGGAGTGCCTGAGCCGAAAGATTTAATTCAATGTGTCCTTAAGCTTAATTCTGCAAGAGGAGTAAAACTATCAAAAGAATTGATAAATTACAAATTTCTTAGATACGGACGTCCAAAACCAGAAGCTACTTTGCCTTGTAACTGGGAAGAATACCTATCCAAAGAAATTGGCTCCAAAGAATGGGAACTCGCAATTGCAAAATCGCTGCTCGAAAAGCCAACATGGCATCAAGTTTTATTTGCATCAGAGTCTAGCTATAAAAATACAAACCTGAAGTCATTTCAAAACGAAGTCTTCAAATTAATACTTAGTACGAAAAAATTTGAAATTGACATAGCTACACGACTAACAAAATGGTTTGAACGTGATGCCACCTGTTTGAAATATATAGCTCCAAAATTAAGTGCTAAACAAATTGAATCACTAACATTGTTGACAGAAAAAGATTGTTCATTCGAATCAATTGAATTACTTTACCAAGCCTCATCACAAGAACATAAAGAAAAACTATGGCAATTTCAACTTCAGCTTGTAGTCAATGCAAATGATCTAAGCAATCTTTTTATCGAAGGCGGAAAATACGGATTTGTCGTTAATTGGAATCACAGATGGAGGCAAGTTAGCGGCAATGTAGAAACTCGATCAAGAGCGCTTGCTCTAGCCACTCGGTTCGACCCATCAAGATTGAAAAAAATAAAATTTGATTTCACTGAAAATGCTATGGCATCAGCACTTCAGTGGGGCGCCAAACAACTTCCTAGAGACAAGTCGCATGAAATTGCTTACATGGAGTTAACTTCCCTACTTGGAACTAGACATGCAGAAACTCTGCACTGGTTATTACGACAAAGAAACTTTCAATCGCCGAGTGGTTCTAAATTACAGCACTTATATAAAAAACACGAAATTCCTAAGAAGTCAGGCAAATTTCGGACAATTTCTGCACCTTCAGACGGGTTAAAAAGAATTCAAAAAGCGATACTTATAAAACTCTTAAATCCATTAGGTGCACATGAAGCGGCTTACGGATTTGTTAATGGGCGGTCAATAGTTGGTAACGCCAAATTACATGTGGGCCGCAAAGTAGTTGTCAACGCTGACGTCAGTAACTGTTTTCCAAGTGTCAAATGGCAACTTGTTTTGGCAGCACTTAGAAGAGATTTTTCAACACAATTAAGTAATCATTCAATCTCAGCAATTTCGGATATCTGCACTAATGATGGTGGTTTACCAATTGGGGCTCCTTCATCCCCTGCCCTTCTCAATCGTGTACTGGTAAAGACAGACGAAATACTTACTGCCCAAGCAGAGATTAGAGACTGCAAGTACTCAAGATATGCAGATGATCTAACTTTTTCAGGTGATGAAAATACGGTGCAACTACTTGGTATCGCTAAAAGTGTGCTGGGAAAAATTGACTTGCAGCTTGATCCTTTGAAAACCAACATCTTTAGAAGAGGACGCCGCCAGATTTGCACTGGTCTAGTCGTCAACGACAAAGTTAATGTTCCAAGAGCCATTAGACGAAGGATCAGAGCTTCAGTTCATTCTTATGAAATCGGGAAGCAATTGCATTGGGAAGGAAACCCTGTTGGCCAAAGCTCACTTACGGGACGACTAAACTTTTTAAAAATGGTTTCGCCTGAGCATTCTTCCGTTTTGATTCAGAGATTCGATGACGCCACTAAAAGAAGAATGGTGAAGCCGAAGAAGTCTTTAACTAAAAAAGCCAAGTAACAATGGCTACACGAAAACTAAAACCCGTTCGTCTTCCAGCAATTTACCTTTGGGCAGCTGGTCAAAAGGCTTTGCTTGAGGGTAGAGACGAAGACTCATTGAATATCAAAAAGTTATTCACTGAATCGACTAGATACTGCCAATCTGAAGATTACAGAAGAGCAGAAAGAGAAAAGACAATCAGAGGCGAGATACACTCTAAAAAAAATAAGGGACTCATCCCCTTTGAAAGAAACGAAATTGATCTTGCTCTTGCAACTGTTGTATTTGGACTTGGAGGAGAGTTTAAAGTTTACTCAGAAAGATCATATGTCCCAAGTGGATTCCTGCGGTTTCGGAAAAATGATCTGATTTATATCGAAAAAGTTTCACAAATCGTTCGCGAAGACTCGCGTAATCCTGAACTTCTTAATGATAACGATAAAGAATTAGTAATCAATTTTCTTGACGGCTTATCAACACGAAATGTTTTTTATAAAACAGTGAATGACGGAGCTAATGTTCTTAAAATTTCTGGTGAATTTGAAATTTTTTCATCATTACCAAAGTCATTTGAGTGCTTGATTTCTTTATGGAATGAACCAGAAAAAGATATTGATGGTAATTTATTAAATTCTGGGACATTCAACAGACGATTGGGTAAAGGTTCGCTCTCTACCAATGACACCCAAGAATTACTCTTGACCGTAGCTTCAGCTCAAACACAACTAGAGTTAACGGCAGCATCACTTGTTGGGCAATGGCTCCTTATTGAGTCCCCTGCCATCAAAGTATTTGGACAACTTCCAGACTTAACAGAAGACAATGAAGTTAAAAGAATAGCGATTGATCCGTTGCCATTATTGAAAAAATTTACTTTGGGTTTAAGTCCCATAGTCTATGTAGATAAAAAAGAAGCTAAGCAATTGGCCGACTTGCATACATGGTGTGTGTCCGATGACACTCAAACTTGGCTTGAAGCACTTACAAAATGAAACCTACTCGACTCACCACTGTTTTGTCATCAATGCTGGGGCAGCGCTGGCCTGCGTTTATCTGGGGCCCACCTGGTATTGGTAAAAGTGCCATTGTTCACAAGATCGCTGCGGAAGCTACTCTGCCTGTTATTGATTTACGAGCTTCATTACTTGATCCAACAGACCTGCGAGGCATTCCTGCCATTGTCGATAAGCAGGCTGTTTGGTGCCCGCCTGCATTTTTACCAACAGATACGGATGTACCAGGCATCTTATTTTTAGATGAGATTAATGCTGCCCCACCACTTGTCCAGGCTAGCCTGTATCAACTTGTACTTGATAGACGAGTAGGTGAATACATTCTCCCAGACGGTTGGTGGATTGTTGCTGCGGGTAATCGGCAAAAAGACCGAGCTGTCACATTCCGTATGTCTTCTGCTCTATCAAATCGTTTCGTGCACTTAGATTTAGATACCGATGTGTCGGACTGGCGAGCATGGGCATTGGAAAAAGAATTAGAACCTCTGGTAGTAGCTTTCATAGGCTATAGACCTGCTCTGTTAAGAGAAGATCCTGGAGAATCGGCAGCATTTCCTACCCCAAGGTCTTGGGAAATGTTATCTGACATTATTAAAAAATTTGGTAGCCCCCAAGCATGCTTAGATATTATTCCAGGTGTGGTGGGCAGTGGCGCTAGCACTGAGTTTGCAGCTTTTGTGAAGAGAGCTCTGAACATGAAGCAGATGGAAGCTATTGTGGCCGATCCATCTACCGCCCTACTTCCAAAAGCATTAGATGGTTTGCACGTTCTAACCACTTGGCTTGTACATTCAGCCGATAGAGACGATGTGATTGATGCCAGCGCTGTTTTGCTAAGCAGGCTTCCACCAGAGTTTGCCGTAGTGCTTGCTAAAGAAATGATGGGTGTGAATTCATCATTCTCTAGAAAAGACGGCTACAAGAGTTTCATAAAGAAAAATGCAAGTCTCATTGCATCATGATGTTTTAAATAAAATTCTTAAAGCAAGGATTGCACTTGCTTTAAGACAACCTTTTTTAGCCTCAGCAATTATGAGGCTGCCAATTAAGGATGCAACCAACTATGGCTGGTGCCAAACTATGGCAACTGATGGTTATCACATCTTTTACAACGCTAAATGGGTGGATGCTCTTAAAGCCAGTGAACTTAGAGGCGTTCTTGCCCACGAAGTTTTGCACGTCATTTTTCAGCATGCATCTAGGCGAATGAACCGTGATCCTTTGGTTTGGAATATTGCAGCTGATCATGCAATCAACTTGTTGTTGATTGAACAGAACTTTCACCTTCCCCAAAATGGATTAGCGAATTCATCTTATTTTGGAATGTCAACAGAGCAAATCTACGCAATACTTCCAAAGACAATCACTTACAAAGATCCTTCGTACGTAAGAAATCGCACCAGCGACGACGGAACAGAAGATTCTGGAAATATTCCCAATATTGGTCTTGATGTAATTGACCCAGAAAGCATAGGCGTTATTGGACTCAGAGATCCTGATATGCCCGATAAAGCACAACTTAGTGAGCTATGTGAAGGCTTACGAATTGATGCATCCTCAAAACTTCAAGGTTCATCCGCAAGACACTTTTTCTCTGAATGCCAGGCTATTCAAGATTCTAAAATTGATTGGCGAGATCTGCTTCGGTGTTGGCTAATTGATCGAATCAAAACCGATTGGAGTATGTGGCCGTATTCTAAGAAACATATACATCGAGGTTTATTTATGCCTTCAATTGGAATTGAGGCGCCTGGACACCTTGTTTTTGCAGTGGATACATCTGGCTCTATGTCTGTTGCGGATCTAGCCGACATCTACAGCGAAATCAGAATTTACAGAGAGACTTTTCCTTGTCGACTAACAATAATTCAAGCGGATGACGAAATTCAAACAGTGACCACCTTTGAAGAGCTTGATGGAGAAGAAATTCCTGAGAATGTTCAACTTGCAGGACGAGGGGGCACGGATTTTAGGCCTGTATTTAAGTGGATTGGAGATAATGCGCCTGGTGCATATTTGATCTACGCAACGGATGGGTTCGGAAGCTTTCCAGAGACTGCTGAAACTGGTGGTGTGATTTGGGTGTTAACCAAGTATCACAAAGCCGTTGATGAGTTTCCGTTTGGGGCTTGTGTGAAGATTTAAAATTCCTACGCAAAAAATTATTAATTTTTAAATCAATGATAATTTAATGCTGCAAGGCTTGCTCGAAAGACAAGCTGTTAAGAAATTTACACTGTCGAAAATCACAGTTACCCTAGCTCATTATTTGAGCTTTTGAGCTTGCATATTCATATCTCTCTTCTTCAAATTGAGTTGATATGAACAAACACAGCACGCGTGAATCCTGGTTACTTGAAGCAGTTGAATTATTGAAACCTCTCTTTAAAGATAAAAATCACATCATTCCAAACAACTGCCAAGTCTCATGCGGATTTGCAAGCACGGGTAGCAAGCATCACATTGGGCAATGCTGGTCTAGAAAAAGTAGCGTCCATGACCAAAATCAAATCTTTGTTTCCCCTGCGCTTCTGGATCCTGTAATTGTTTTAGATACATTAGTTCATGAGCTTGTTCATGCAGTGGATGACTGCGAACATAAGCACGGCAAGGAATTCAAGAAAATTGCCTTAAGCCTAGGCATGGTCGGTCCCATGCGAAGCGCCGGTGCGGGTCCTGGACTTAAAGCAAAGTTGCTAGAACTTTCAGCACAACTAGGCCCCTACCCTCATGGTGGATTGCACATTTCAACGCGACTTTTCAAAAGATCCCCTCGGCCACGCGCGAAATGCAAAGAATGTGGCTTTGAAGTGCCAATGTATAAGAAGTTTCTAGCTTTTGGCCCTCCCTTGTGTCCCCAGCACAAAACGGAAATGGAACCATTAGGAGATTGGGAATAACTCTGAACTTTCCCCCTTAAGCCTCAGGCAACAGCACTGTATGAACGATCAGCTACATAGCTCAAGTGTTGAGCCTTGGGAGGATCAAAGTGATGGTTCTTTCATATTGAAACCACGACATGATCCTGCCATTGATTCTTACCGCCAGCCTGTGGCTGACCGAAACAGCATCAGTAAGCACATTCGCGATTCTGACAACAACGCCGTTTAAACCACCTACAAGCTTCAATCCAACAGTGGAGCAAGCCAAAACAATCAAATTTGAGTTCGGTTGGTCTCCAGAGCCCCGCCGTTTAAACAGACATGAAAGATTAGCACTCAAACTGTCAGCATTAAATTTTGTAGATTAATTTGAATACAAAATAATTCTATAAATCAAATTAATTCAATTTAATCAACACTAAATTATATTTACACTGTCATGTTGACACCATCAAATTCAACTGTTACATTGACACTGTCGAAACAAATTTAATCAAAATCACAATGCCAACTCTACATAGATTTATCAACTTCAAAGGCTCTGCATCCGACCTCTCAGATGCCGCCATTAAGTGCGGTGAAGATTATGGATTTAAGGTGGATCCAGACAAAACCAATGAACGCTTGGTACGTTATTACGCTGCAGAAGGCGTCATTGACAGGCCCGATCGTGTTGGGCGCGACGCAACCTACAACTATCGCCATCTGCTGCAATTTCTTACCGCCAGGCGCCTGGTTGACGAAGGCCTAAGTCTTTCGGCTATTGGTGACCACAACCTTCAAGCAACAACTGCAGAGTTAGCTGAAAACTTGAATAAACCGGCCCCAACGGAAGCTGAGCTGTTGGTAAACAGTTTCAAGAGTAGCTCGATTAGTAAAAAAACGAGCTCTAGCATGCCTACGTCGAAAAGTATGCGGGGGCCTATGGCCATTCCAGATGTATTGGCGGAAGTTAAACGTATGAAGGAAGACTGGATTCAAGAAGTGAAGTCAGTTCAACGAATTCGACAAGACTTCGATCACCTTCGCAAAGAACTGCAGGAACAAAGAAATATCACTCAAAGTGCTCAAGAGCATTTTCATGAAACCCTAACAAAGATGGCACATGTGAGCTTAGAACGTGAAGAGCAATTCATGCGCCACATCGGTCAAATGATTGATGAGCACACACATATTGTTCGCAATGAATCAGAGCAATTAAAGCAGATGGTTCACGAAACGCTTCATCGTCTTCAAGATCACGCTAACCAAATGGAACAAAGACAACATCAAACACTAGATGCATTAGACAGACTACAACAACAACTTTTGAAATAACACCACCATCGCGAAAACTAAACTTAAGGAGCCAACCATGCAAGACGTCGTAAATCCAAAGCACCCAATACTTACTCTTTCACTTAATCCACTGAAGAATGCCCTTCAAAATACAGCTGAAAAAAATCTTCAGCTATTGATCAGACTTTCCGCACCGAAAACAGAAACATTAAAAAGAACTCCCCTTTCCCTGGCAATTGTCATAGATCGCTCTGGCTCGATGGGAGACGAAAACATGGCAGCAGCCCTAGACTGCACCATAGATTTAGTGAATCGATTACATGATGAAGATGAGGTGAGCGTAGTCTCATATGACTCCCGAGTAGCAGTTGAATTAGAACTGATGCCGGCTAAAGAGGCTAAAGAACAAATCGTATCTCGGATGGCGCAAATTCATTCGAGGGGTAGTACAGATCTGCATTCTGGTTGGCTCAAGGGCGTGGAAATGCTAGCTCACCGAAGTAACGGAAATCGGATGTGCCGAGTTGTTTTGCTATCAGATGGACAGGCCAATCATGGCGAACAAAATGTAGACACTATTTGCAGTCAAGTCGCAAGAATGGCTGCAGCGGGAATCACGACCAGTACTGTAGGTATTGGTGTTGGTTTTAACGAAATGCTTATGACTGCCATGGCAATTGCTGGACAAGGTACCGCCATGTATGGCGACAGTGCGCAGGATCTAGCAGAACCTTTTGATGCAGAAATTGGTTTGCTAAGTGGATTAGCATGGCGCGAAGTTACTCTCAGCATCAACAGTAAAACGCACAAATGGACTATGCATAATGACTATGCTCGCATTAGAGGTAGCATTTCACCAACTTGGCGCATGCCTTCAATCGCGGCTAATTCAGAAGCTTGGATGGCTTTATCCGTACCAATGGACAGTGCAGTTCGAGCACAAGAGCGGCATCCCAAAGGCTATGCTTTAGAGCTGACTATCAAGGCGAAAGATGCGAACGGTGTAGAACATACATTTCATGCCTACCTTCCAAGATTACCTGTTCTACCTGAAAGTGAATACAAGGCACTACCTACTGATGAAATGGTATATCGCCGCTTCACTGAAGTCGAGTCTGCGGACCTACAACGTGCAGCTCGTGATGCAGTTCGCCGCAGAGATTGGGATCAAGTGCAAGAAATGTTTGACAATATTGAACGCCGGGCATTTGATAACCCTTGGTTACAAAGTACCGTTCAAATGCTCAAAGTATTGCTAGCCAACCGCGATCACGATCGAATGGAAAAAGAATTGACTTATGCGTCTTATTCCATGAAAAGTCGCTTGTCTGAAATCGATGAAGTAAGTTTTAACAGCAATATGGAAGAAGTTTCAAAATCAGCATTCTTGCGCCGCAAAAGCTATCAAGGCCGTCGTAGCTCACCCTAATTTTTAGCACTCACACACTGAATCAATATGTCAGAAATAGAACGCTACTACGCATACCAAACCCTGTTTTCAGGGCGACGAGCTATTCCCAAATCTGAAATCTTAAAGAAGCTTGAGATTTCATCAGCCACGTTTAAACGCGATCTCACCATGTTTCGTGATCGTTTAAACACACCGATTATTTACGATCGAGACTTGGGTGGGTACAAATTAGAGAACCCAGATGCACTTCAGCAACTTCCTGGACTTTGGTTTAGCCAAGAGGAAGCTCTAGCCCTTATGACCATTCAAACAATGATTGGTCAACTAGAGCCCGGCCTGCTAGGACCCAAACTTAAGCCACTTCAAACTCGCTTAAACAAGATCTTAGAAACCCAAGGAGCTGACGCGAAAACTCTGAGCCAAAGAATTCGTGTTGTTCACGCTGGCAAAAGAAGACTGCCGCTTAAGTCTTTTGAGTTAGTTGCGAAAGCAACGGTTGATAGAAAGCAGATCGAGATAATCCACCTAAATAGGCAAACAGGCGAGTCAATCAAACGAACGATTTCTCCCCAGCAGCTCATTCATTATCGCGATAACTGGTATGTTGATGCGTGGTGCCATCTGCGTGGCGGCATACGAAGCTTTGCTATCGATGCCATAGAAAATTGCGTTCTGATGAATACGGACGCTAAAGAACTTGATTCTGAACAACTACAGCAGCAAATGCAAAGCGGCTATGGGATCTTCGGTGGCCAAGCTAAGGCTTGGGCAGAATTGAAATTTACCGTAGAGCGAGCAAGATGGGTGCAGCACGAGGAATGGCATCCAGATCAAAAAGGCACACTCCACAAAGACGGTACCTATACGCTTGAGGTGCCCTACTCTGATGAACGTGAACTCATTGGTGATATTTTGAGAATGGGCTCTGACGTGAAAGTCATGGGCCCAGCTCAGTTAACCAAGCAAGTTATAGCAATTGCTCAAGGACTGCTCAAGCAGTATTGATCGAGAAATCAATCAAAGCAATGAGCCATTAGTAATGTCCACGACCTACGACTGCACCCAAGCCTGTAGCCACCGAACCCATACGGGTGCTGCCGTCAGAGCTGAAAGAGCCTTGCTGAATAAAAACCGATCCGTCGGACCCTACCGTAGTTAAACCAAGCGTAGTGTACGAAGTACCATCACTTGCAATGCTCAAACTATCAGAGATCTTGTAGACAGAATCGCCAGAGTCAGAAAATGCGAAATTACCTAAAATTTGCCAAAAAGACATTGTGTTCTCCTTAAATGAATCTTGAACAACACGACTATGGATCACCAAAAGCTCGCCAAATGAGCCACCCTAAAAATAGTTGAAATTAAGCTCAAAGATTCACATGAAGCAGCTGAACCAAGAAATCCTATGCTGAAATTAAGAACTAAAGCCACAAGATGAAACGGGCAACACGATATGTTGAAAAGTTACCCAACATCAACAGCTTCTATCAATTCAGAAATAGTTTTAGTGAATGCCTGAAAATAAAAACTTATGCCAAATACGAAGCATTAAAGAGGTGAAGATGATTATTGATGAGCATGAAGTCCCAAACGAAATTTTTCAATATTACAAATCGTCTATTGAGAATTTGTCCGATGTATCTATTGTTGCAGCCGGGAAAAAATTGCCGTCTTTAATTGAAGGCCTAAATCAAAAAAAACCAAATCTAAAAATAGTACGAGAAAGAATTAACGGGCAATTAGATCGGAAATCAATTCCAGTACCGATTATGGAATTAATACGAGAAGGAACACACAGCGAAGATTTTTTTGCCGCATTGAGTCTAAGAGCTATAAAACATGGTGGCGAGGATTGGATCGCGTACTTTGGTATGGAGCCTTACCTTGGTTCACTGTTGTTAGATGACCGCGAAACTGTTCGAGATTTTGCACGTGAAGAATACAAAAAAATTAATAAAAAGCCAAAAGGTAATCTGCATAAATTAGTTGACACGGCTAATTTAATTGGAAAATTTAGTCCATTTTTACAGACGATTCAACTCTTGCTTACCGGCGTAGAAAGCAAAACTCAGATAGCACCAACTAAGGCTACATCTGAAAAAATACAGATGTCGAAAGAAGCTGAGGAAAGCTTAATTGAAAACAGTACGCTTGTAAAAAGGTTAAGAAGAGAATTAAATGAGGAGAGGTCGAATCTAACCGAATCCGATAAAAAATTAAATTTATCGATAAAAAATGAAAAAAAACATTTCTCTGATTTGCGTGAAAAAATAATTGAGTGCAACAATTTACAGCAAGATTTTCAACAAAAAGTTGCAAAAGGAATAAGTGATGCATTACAGAACAGACTTGGCAAATGGATAAATCCAACAGAAAATTTAATTCAAGAGCAAAGCTCTACGAAGTCAGTATTTCAGCAAGCAAAAGCTGCACTTCAGAATCAAGAAAAGATAGATCTTCGATATAAGACAATTTCACAGCTTAGAGAAAATCTAAAAGAAGCACTAGATCTAAAAGAAAATCTTACGCGTGCAATTGATGAATCGCTACGGATATCACCTGATATACACATTGCGATGAAAAAAATTCAAATTGAAATTCAAAACATTGAAACAATACTTAACAAAGGTTCAATTGCGCCAGATAGCTCGCATCTTATTGATATTGCACGAAAGCTAAAGACTTCAGGAACCATTGAGCAAGTCATTGAACTGAAGACACTGATTACGAATGAGATTGCAAATCAAGTATGGCCTATTGATGAGGGATCTAAAGCATTTGATCTTATAAATCAAAGAATACTTCACTTCTACACCACCAATGATTTAAGTTCTCAAGTTAAAGTTGATGATTTAAATAGACTTACGCCACTGAAATTTTTAAGAAATAGCCTTTACTCAGGAACACCATGTCATATTTTGATTGATGGTCACAATCTGCTACATAAAATTAGGGCTTTGATTGATCCTATCCATTTCGATACAAAATCTGGTCCCAATAGGCTTGCAAGAAATCTATTGATCGGTAAGCTTCGCGATTTAGTAGAAAGCCAGCCCAGTATTAATTGCGAACTATGGTTTGACGGACCAGAAGATACAGAGTGGAGAGAGAATGACAACTTACGCGTTCTATTCTCTGGCGGCACAGGTGATAATCGTGCAGACAGTAGGATTATTGAATCTCTAAATTCTCTAGCTTACCGCCGAATTGAAGGTGAAATTTTTGTCGTGAGTGACGATGGCGGTGTACTAAACAAATCTAAAGAATTTAAAGGTATCGGCGTATCACCTGTAGAGTTCTGGATCGGATTTTTGGGAATTTAAAAGAGCAAAGTTCTATCGTTAGTATTTGACTACTATGAAAAAGAGATTAATTTCAAATGAGTAACTCAATTGAGCCTTTGGAACCTTCAAGTTCAACACCTGCGCTAGAAAATATAGCAGGGGTTATAAGTGAGATTCGTAGTCAATTAGCAATTCCACAGTCAGAGAGAGCGGAAGATTGGCAAGGTAAGGTTAAAAATCTTATCGAATTAATTTGCTCAGACTTTAAGAGTCAAAGTGATTCGTCAATTGCATTGACTGAGATAACACTTGTTTCACTCGCAGCAACTAAAGGCAGTAAAGAAGCAAAAACACGAGCACTTAAGTACGATAGATGGATTACAAGTATTCCGCCAAAAATTTCTGAAGTTTTTGAAGAATTAGAAGAAGCGAAAATTGCAATCCGTATTTTGCAGAACTTAAGAACCGATTGGATCGAATCTTATGTTTGCGCAGAAATCAACGCAAACAAATGGCCAAATTTATCTACGCTTTACGTAGATTGGTTGTTGAAAAGCACACCAACAATTGACACCTTTTTGAAAGCGCTGAAAAAATATTGTGCAACTACTGAAAAAAATTCGTATGGAGTTTTAGCTACCTCACTAGACAATGCATCAAAATTCTTGATGAAATCATACGTACCACCAGGTAATGAAATCATGGTAACAGTATGTGATTTAGTAGCACTTACAGTAGTTCATAAATTATCTGGATCAGAGCCAAATGGAGAAAAGGAAGAGGAAAACTTTAGGTTATCACTGCTAAGTTTTATCTCTCTGATTTCAAGTCAAAATCCTGCAATATTGATTCAAGGTTCAGTCATTGCAGCGATTGAAATTCTTTGGCCTACTTTGGATAAAAAATATAAATTCTTACAAAATGAACTTGAAGTAATGTGCAGGCGAACGTTAAGTTTAGTCGCTGTGCTTATATCAAGCTCAGGCAAAAGTCAGATTGCACATTTCAAAAAAATCTGGGGCGCTTACAAAATTAGAATTACCGCATCAGATTTACTGATAAAAAATTCAATCAGCGAAGCTCCAGACTTAAAGGTTTTACTGTCCAATTTAGAAATTGAAGAGACTGATAATTTTCTTGGAAATACAGCAGCACTAGAAAATATCATCTGTAGTCTTGTAGTTAACTGGGATGACTATTTCCCTCTAAATTCAGAAAATTCTGCACTACAGCAACTAGACGGAAGAATTGCGGACTTAATTCAGCAGTTAGGAATTTCTAGATTTGGTGAAGTTACTGAAATTGTAGCCTTTGATCCGGTACGACATTATTTACCGCAAACATCATCAGAGGCCCCAAGCAAAGTTTCAATCTTAAAGCCTGGAATACTAATTGAACGATCAGATGGCACACAACGAATATTGTTGGCGGCTGCTGTGTCACCCTATTTGAAAAAGTAAACATATAAATGGAGAATGAATGATGAGCACTTCAGGAATTCTGTGCATCGATTTTGGAACGAGTTCAATTCGAGCTGCAATTGTGAAAGATGGAAGATTAAAGCCCGAAGTATTGGAACTTGGTGAAGCGTTTCGCTCATCCATTGACCGAGCATCAATACCAAGTGCTGTATTCATTGAAGCAGACAAAACTAAGATCCTTTTCGGTGAAGCTGCATTGAATAAAGGACAACGTGGCAGTAAATCAATGCTATTTGAAATGAGTCCGAAAAAATGGATGACCAGTGAGCCACCTGAGTTTTTAGACAAAGAGCTAATTCCTGGCAGTGGTTTAACACGCAAGCACCTTCTGGCAGGTTTATTGGCACAATCCTTCTCTGCAATTTCCACAGCAACTGGAATTCCAAAATCAGAATTAATCAAGCTAGAGACAAGGGTTTCTCATCCAGTTTGGGCACCAGAAAATCAATCTGCACTAAAAAAACAGTTAACTTGGATTACAGAAGTTGCGCGCCAAAATTCAGGAATAACGGATCAAGCAATAGCGCCAGAAAAACTTTATTCATCATTGTCTAAAGCTAGAATTACGACAAATCCGAATGGACTTGATGTTGAAGAACCTGTAGCCGCTGCTCTTGAGCTATTTGAAAATAGCGAAAATGCAAGAGAAATTTGTGTGGTTGTAGATGTAGGAGCTGGTACTACAGACTTAGGCATTTTTCTATCACTTACACCAGATCCATCGAGTAGATATCACAAGCGGAAGTTTATTCAAGCTGCATCACCTAGAAGTATGTATATGGCTGGAGACCTTATAGACCAGGAAGTCATAAACTTGATAAGTACCAAATCGTCTAAACTTAGTAAAGACAACTTGCAAGATCTACAAAGAAGACGTAGAAGTATTAAAGAAACATTATTTTCACGAACCAAAAAAGTTTATGAGGCAATCGCAGATGTAGAAGTTACCCTAAGTGACTTAGAAAAGCAGCCAAACATAAAAAAAATGAAAAATGAACTTACAAACAACTTCGATAGTCTAATATCCGAAGCAACTAGTTTTATTAAAATATTTGTAGAAGCAAGTTTGCATCGAGCAGAAAAAATTAACGTAGTATTTGCTGGTGGTGGAAGCAACATAAGCTTCTTACACCAAGCTATTGGAAAATCTATTTCATTGCCAAATGGAATTATTGTCCCCATTGTTATTCGTTCAGCAAATTCTACAGACCGTGCATTACCAGCAGCCTATGAAAGACTTGCAGTTTCAATGGGGGGTACTACACCTGCTGAATTTTGGCCAGTTACTACAATAAAAAATCTCAATCAGCTTAGAACAGAATGGGATCCAGATTTGAAATCTAAAAATAATGATTCAGAATTTAACCATGGCTCATCAGAAATGGACGCAGGATGGTGGCGCGAACAAGAGTAGTAATGTGGCTAGCAACATTTAATTTTCAACAATTGAAGTACTTTTAAGTTAATTCTTTATCAACGTATCGACTGATAAATGATTGCTGTGAACTATTTATAACTTTTGGTAATGGTAGAGCTTGTGTTACTTCACCAACATCAACTTTGCTTAAACCGTAGGCCACCGAAAGCCTATCAAAATCTACCTCTTCTACATCCTCAGCAGAAAGATCGTTAGGAAAAGCTAGTTGCCATGGCTCAGTAGAAAGCCAAGAATACCCAGATAAATTTTGCAGCTTATTTTCCAGTTCAAGATAAAACGGACTGCGAGATCCTCCACCACATAAAAACATAGGTGTGTTTTTAAGTTGATCAGTAGCTAGAAATCCATCTTTATTAGCGCGCCAAAGGGTTGAACCTTGAATTTGCGCTAATAATTTTTTTTCAAAAAATGAGGAATCGACCTTATCTGGATGATCTTTTTCAAAATGAACTCCGTCAAAATAGTCACGATTGTAGACAGGGATATTTTGTTCAAGATCTGTAGCGTATTTTGTTTTTTGCAATTCATTCAACAAAAAATTAGATTTTGGAATTTTAGAAAGCTGAGACTGCCACCATTCAACTCGATAGGCATGAAGGTTTGATACACCATATGGCTGAACTACAGCTGTATAAAACTCAAAATTCCACTTACCACCCTTACCAGATGTCACTTTGAATAGTGAAGAATCCACAGTGCCGGCACCGACATCTACCATTAGGTATCGATTTTTAGCTTTTTTATCGAAAGATGAAGATGCTACAAATCCGAAAATTTGAGCTGCTATTTCAGGAATGACTCTAACATCCAACTCATCATTGAACGTTTCCATGTTGAAAATTTCACCGTGAATTTTCAAAACTAATTTCCTAGTGGGTACGCATTCATATGTCGATACTTTCCAGGCAGCTCGAACAATTTTTTCAAACAATGAAGCGTATTTATTTCCGACTGCTGTTGTAGAAGGAAGCCCAACCCTCAACTGCCAAAGACATTTAACTCGTTTATAGATAGTTTTATGCTTTTGAAAAAACCAAGCTCGTGCCCGAGCAATGACTAGTGATAAAAATGCTATCACTGCAAGTTGATGCTCTACTGAATGAGGATTTGCAAGCAAACTTAGTTTTAAGTCTCTATACGCAGTTACTCCATTGATAAGAGAAAATATTTGATCTTCAATACTTTCGGAATTAACAGACTCAAAAACTCGACTTGGCATCAGAAAGGCTTCAATACCAGACGCCTCCAAAAACGGAACTGCGTAGGCTTTGTCAGATGCTAAGTCTCCAATAACTACTTTTACTGAAGAAGTCCCAAAGTCTAACCCTAACGCAAGTTCATGGATTTCTGGATTTTCAATTTCATCAATACTAATCATCGACCCTAATTTTGAGTCAAGAATTTTCAATGGCTTTATTGAATTTGAAGAAAATTTAACAAGGCATTTCGCATTTAAAGATAGTTGAACTGAAGATGATGGATTTTTATCCGACTCAAGTTTCATCGCGGTTACTTTTGAAGCGCTAGTTTTTTTCGGATGAATAGACGTTTGAGCTTTGTTAGCTGGCTTAATTATTTTTTTGCCATTAACTGGAAGTACTCCTCCATTTTCGGAGAGTGCTTTTTTAAATGCATCTCTAAGGTTCATAAATATGGCTAATTCTATTCAACAAGAATCAATCCTGAACTAACTAACACATCGCGAGCATCAAGTTTTTCTCGCAATCGAATTTCTGCGATTTTTTGCTCAACTTTTAATTGTTCACGTTGAAGTAGTCCATTGAGTGCTGGAAGAATTCGTTTTTTCTTAGCATCACTTGAATAACTTATGCTTTTTATTCTCTCTTGCAAATTTCGACTCTTACGCTCTAGATGAATTTCTAAAAACCGAATCATTTGATGTATGCGATCAATATCCTCTCTACCATATGCATTCTTATACACAATAAAATTATCTTCGAGTTGCGCACGGCACTCATCTTGAATGGCCGCAGCTTCTTCTAGATTTATCTCGCCTGCTGCTCCAAGCCAATCAGATCCATCATGTGCTGCCTTGTTAACTAACCATTCAGCCAAATCGCCATCTATAAATATTTCGCTATCTAATTTTTTTACAATATATTCAAGTCGCTCTACATCTCGCGAACCGGATAGAGACCATCGAGCAACAGCGTATACGTATTCACCAGGTTGAAATCTAGGATCTGATATTTTGACCATGCAAGCTGAAACTGGAAAATATGCGGTATTGCTTCCACGCTTAAGTATTTGCGTTGAAATAAAGCGAATCAAAGGATGGTCTTGTGTTACACGCTCAATTCCAGTAACTGACTTTCCTACTTGATTTTCAAAGAAAAGTTTAGAGGGGCTAGCTGAAAGTAAAGCTGTTTTATTCTGCAAATAATTCTGATTTATAAATCCAGTGAATTCCACACGCAAATCAACTGAAAAATCGAGCTTAAACTTATCTTTTTCTATTGGATCGGAAAGCAATCGAGTACCTGGATAAGCAGTACCAATGAAGTCTCTCACATATGCAAGCAAGTCAATTCCGCGAATGTATCTTCCTAATTCTTTTGCTGCTTTAACCTTATTCTGTATAAATTCGCCATGAGCAATCAAACTTGAAGCCTCTTCTTCTAATTTTTCATTCATGCGATTTACATTCTCGATAGCAACTTTTGCTTTATCAATTCGCTCTTTTTCTTGTTCTGGTGTCAATCTATGTGACATGAGCTCGTAACTAAGCGTTCGTATCTCTTGACCTAAAATCATTTCCATAGAACCCAAAGCACGTTCAAAAATATTTAGACGTTCAAGCAGGCGGCTATAAACCCTGTCATCTACTGTGTCAGCGTAAATAAAGTTCCAAATTAATATCTTAGGAGAATCTTGCCCAATTCGGTCGATTCGGCCAATTCGTTGCTCAATTTTTGATGGATTCCAAGGCAAATCATAGTTAATTAATAAACTTGAAAATTGCAAATCAACACCCTCTGCTGCAACCTCGGAGGACAGTAAAATCCGCGGGCCGTTTATATCTTCAAATTCCTGTAGTGCTTTTTGCTTGTCCATACCGCCGTGCACGACTACGGAGCTTATTCCATCCTCTTTTAAGCGCTCCTCTAAATAATGGAGGGTGTTTTTATAAAAAGCGAAAAGAACGACCTTTTTGGCTGGATTATTTTTCCAGTATCGTTTTAAGCTCAGGACTAGTTCGCGATACTTACTGTCGTGCTTTGTGAGTTCAGCAACATTACCTACTTCTCGTGAAATATTCACCAGCTCAGCAATTAAATCGCCAAGCGTTTTTTTCGGTATTTTTTTTACGCCGCGTTGTTCAATAACTTTGGTTTCTTCAACTTGATTAAGCTCGAATAACTGTTCATCATCAAGTTCGATTTCATCCAGACGGCCAAGCCATCCCTTACATGCTGCAGCCATTGAACTTGAAATTTGGCGTTGAGGCATAGTCAGCATAAAACCTTCACTCACATCCATCAAGCTGCAATATTCTCGAATTTTTTCAGTTACAGCATTGTAGTAATCAGCTTCGATTTTGGACATTTGTGCTCGGATGATTAAAGCCTCCCTTTGAACACGGCCCTCAGTCACGTCTCGCTTAAGTGTTCTAGAGACAACTTTACTTAGTGGATTCAACCTATCTAGCATATCTCCGAGATCTGATCGGCCTTTTGGCGAAGCCAAAGTAGCTTCTAATGGTGGCGAATCTAAAAAAAACTTGATCTGCTGACTATTTTTATAATATTTAAGAAGACTAATTTCCTGAATAGTCTTTTTGAATTCATCTAGGTCAACTTGTCCAGCCAAAATTCGATCGCGCAATCGCACTACAGGTTCATTCATCCGCAAAACAGTGTCAAATGATCCTTCGTAAGGGAATGCATCTTCATCTAATAAATTCAATAGATTAAATAAATCTGTACTTTTTAATTGGATTGGTGTTGCGGAAAGCATCACCATGCTAAGCGAAACCGGGCGAAGTAATACACCAAATAAATGTGTTTTTGTCGCTTGATTGCGAAGGTAATGAGCCTCATCAATAATCACCAAATCTACTAGCGGGTCATCAAGTTCAGAATCTTTTAGAAACCGCGCTAACTGTGCTGTTGAAGTTTTAGATGGTTGATCATCATCATCCCAGCGATTTGATGGCCGGACACCTTGCATGCTAACAATGAGTGCAAAGCTAGACTGAGGGTTTAACTTTACTTCTTGCAAATACGAAAGTAATTCAGAGGCATCAACGATTTGTGCAGAAACACCAAACCTGTTACTCAATTCCATCTTCCACTTTTCGCGAAGCATGGCTGGACACACAACCAAAAGACGCCTGGCATCTTGCCTAGCTCGAAGTTCAGTCCAGATCAAACCAGCCTCAATAGTTTTTCCAAGACCAACCTCGTCTGCAATTAATAATCCATTACTTGGTGAATCTAAAAATTGGATTACAGGCTTAAACTGATACGGTAAAAATTGTGTGTTGGTTGTGTTGAGGCTGTAAATCAAATTCGCTAGCTTGCCAGAAAGTCGATAAAAAGTAATCGCACCACGTAAGTCAGGAACTCTTCCAAACCTTCCATTCAAAATACAATCGAAAGGATCCTGAGTGCTTTTGTCGGTTACTACCTCTAGGGAGTCTGCTAGAACATACTCTTCACTATCAGAAAATGCTACCAAATAACGAAGCCTTGTTGGCGAACCGCTAGTTTCACCAGTAAGAATACCAACGCGTGATGGATTAGCTTTTTTTCTAACCTTGTTACCTGGCTTCATATCATTCTTCAATTAAATTTGTATCTTTAGTAATCTATTGAACTGGACTTGCACATTGCACTTCCATTGTTTGATTGTCTAGGTGTAACTTCTTGAAGCTACATTAAAAGATTTACTTCGTTTACTTACTTTGTAAATCTGCTCAGTTAGACACATCAATCTTGAAAGCTTTAGGACACTGTAAGTAAATTATTTTTAATCTTTCTAAAATCCATTATTCAGTGGCAATAATGTTAAAAATTAATTCAAAAGTTTCTTCAAAGAACTACTTGAAACAACAAGAATTAGTTTAATCGTAGCTCTAGTTGCGCCTACGAAAATTCTACTTTTAACATTTTCAGAAAGCTCTTCAAAATCAATTTCAGTCAGTATTACGCAAGGACATGATTGACCTTTAAATCTATGAACAGATTCAGTTGTGATTTCACCATCTGTGAATTGTTGATTTCCTGCGTCATCAAATGCATCTTTTATTGGGGCACGCAAAGTATGAGCACCAATCTGTGTAAAAGGCGTGAAAAGAGACTTGTCTCTTCCTCGAAAAGTTAAGAGCGAAATAAGTTTTTTATTAAAGCCAATCTCAACTGCACGATCTATTGCTTGGATAGTTTTTGTAACTAAATCACTTTCATTCGTGTACTCAAGCAGCTCAACCTCCCCCCCCTCGATTGGACTCGCGGCGGCAATAGAGGGATTCAAGTGAAGTATTTCATTTATAGCGTAGAGAATACTTTTAGGGCTTCGATAATTTGCGTCTGACCTTATCGTTACCCAATTTTCAAATGAAATTTGATCTCTTGAATAAATGTTTTGGAGTGGGTCTTCGAGCCACCAAACTTTTGAGTTTGAACGTAACAACCTCATCAAATTTTCTGACCAAGTATTTTTGAAGTCTTGTCCCTCATCTACTATCAAATCATCAAACATTTGGTCTTGTGTTGGTACATAGCTATCTAAAACATTTTCCATTTGCAGAAATGGTTGCGGTTTTTTGAAGTCAATTGGTGTGCCTTGTAATTTGGCAATTCGATCGCCAAACTGGTGATATCCCGAAACTTCACCACCTTCTGGAACAATCCCAGAAATATGATCTGCAAGTGATCTGTTGTAACAAATGTATAAAGGTTTTCGACCCAACTTAATTGATTCTCGAAAGGCTGACAATGCTAGTTGAGTCTTTCCTGAGCCCGCAGTTCCTATAACGCGTAATCTAAATGGGGAAAATTCAATTTTTTGTGCCCACTCCGAAAGTCCGCCAGACACCTTTGTATAAAGCCTTCCAGTTTGGCCAACTATGGCATTTACTTCAGGAACGAGTTCTAGAACATCGCTAAGAAATTGATGCAATTCATCACGAAGCAATGAATTGACTTCTGATGCAGGCAATATTTTTTTAATAAGAGGAACTAACTGATCTTTTCGATTCCAATCAACTATTCTGTCCGGATCTATGCCGGATGAGCCGATCTTTTTAATTTTATGATCAGGGCAAAAAAGGAGTGAGTCTACGTAAATTGAATGATCTTTAATTGATTTTTTGAGTCGATTTTGTAGACCGTCGGCATTTCGTGCTATTTGAAATGGAATTTTTTTTAAGTTATCAGAATACTTCTTATGAAGACCATCATCAGTTTCAGTTAGGGTTCCATTTTTTTGTTCAATTAATAGAACTTTGCCACTTGGACCAACAACAGCGAAATCAATTTCGCCATAGATTGCATAGTTGTGTTTTTCTATGTTTGTCCAATGGACGCCGTGATAGACCGAATAAGTGTCATCTAATTCTTTTTCCAAAAGGCTAAGAGTTTCCATTTCATTGACTAATGAAATATCTGGTTTTAGTTGACGCCAACCATTCGGAAAGACTTTAGCCAAAGTTAACTCCTTGGAGACTTAGATAATTCAATACTGGAACGTGTCATTAGTTTTCAGATGCTAATCTGATTGAGGATGCTGTTAGAGTTTTAATTCCAGATGAAGTATCAAATCCAATCTCTAACTCGCTTATTTGATCGCCATATTTTTTCACAGCAATAATAGTACCTAATCCTAGTTTCGGATGTATTACTCTGTCGCCTTCTCTAAAACTATGCGACCTAATCGAATGTATCGGCTCAGGATTTTTGGTTAGGTTTGCTTTATTAATATCAAACAAGGGCTGTTGAGCATGCATGGCACTCAATTTTGATTGAGTAGCTTCAGTTACGGTTGACTCATCTTCCGAATTGTTTACTACTTTTGGAGGGATTGAACTTGGATCAATCACCTCATCTACAGATTCAATAGGACTAGTTTCATCTGCTAAAGCAGACGCCTTAGCTCTCATTTCTGCTGCTTTTTGTTTCACAGAATCTGCTAACGTTTGCTTAGTGTCTACTTCAGGTAGATTCGTTTCATAGTTCGGTTCTATTCCAATTTCTTTTAGTCTATGTATTAGGGGAAGCAATGCAACCTGACGACCAGGTGTCTTATCCCTATAAAAAACTGATCCGCGTATACGAACAAAAGTCCAGCCAAGTCTCTCTAATAAAGCTTGTCTTGCTAAGTCTTCTTCTGCTTTGTCGTAATGCCAGCGTTCACCATCACATTCAATAGCAAGACGCTTACCATTTCCTTCAGCAACCATGTCAATACGATAAGCCCCTACTTGCCATTGCGGAGTAACACGATACCCAAGAGAACAAAGAATTTTGTATACCTCAGCTTCAAATGGGGATTCGGTTTTAGTAAGTCCTGCATTCAACTGGTCCATCAAGCTGCTTGGATCAATTGCGTGCTCAATTAGTCTACGGCGAATATCGTTAGGCTTGAGTTGAGTTTGTGGATCTAAGGAATAAACAACCCAGAGCTGATCTTTAGCTCGGCTAGATGCAACATTAAATCGCTTTTTGTACATGTTGTCTGAACCATCTTGCCTTAGTGAAAGCGGCCCTAAACCATCATCTTTACTATCAACCATTGATAGAAAAATGATATCTCTTTCATCACCTTGAAATTGAGCGGGGTTGCCACAAAGAATTCGTCTCTGATCGTAGACAAGAGGAGAAAGTTTTGCACGAAGCATGGTACCAATCAAGTCAGACTGCTTATCACCTACCATTGTGATTACACCAATCGATTTACCTCCATACTCTGGCATTTCTATACAAGCACAAATTAAATCTACGATTGTTTGAGCTTCACTTTTATTTGTTTTTCCATCATAGTTTCCTTGTACTCGATGAGGAACTAGGGCTGGCTTAACAATAGTCGAAGTACTTTCACGCAATGGCTTAATGGTGTAGTTGTAGCATAGTGAATTACTAAACTGAATGATTTCTGGAACACATCGGAAATGCTCTTTCAAACGAATTACTGACCCAAAAGCAATTTGTGCTCTATCGTAGACAGATACCTTTAAGTCGAATAATTTTGAAGCTGGCAAATCAACTAACCATTGGTTAATCAATTGCTGAATCGGTTGTGTATCTTCTCCAACTGCCAGAGGAGTAACTTGCTCGTCGTCGCCAACGACAATTACTTTTTTTGCCATGTACAAAGGCACTAAACCGAGAACATCCTCTTGACTGGATTCGTCAATTATGATTACGTCAAACTTATCCCGTATAGGATGAAAGCTTCGAGTTATTTCGCTGAATGGCATGATCCAGACAGGTACAGCTCCTCTGGCATTTTCCATCTCGACTTGTGCTTCTCTTTCGAGGATAGGAACAAGTTTTCCAGTTCGAGCACCTATTTTCTTAATATATGCCGACCAACCTAGCAATGCTTGTCGTTGCTCATTCGTTACTTTCGCTAAAAGGCCAGCCCAAGATAGTTTTTCAACTACACCAATAGTAACTTTCTCAAGTTCATCTGTTTGACGTCTAACACGTTCTTGAATTTCTTCTAAAGACATCGCAGCACGTCTTTTAAGTTCCTGACTCAATTGCAGCCATCGCCAAGCCATAGCCACTTCCATCTTTGTAGTTTCAGGTGTTATGTGTTCCTGGCGTGTTCTCAGAATTTCTACCCAATCTTTAGCAAAAGGCAATAGTCGATCTAGAAGAGAATTGCGTAGCAAATAGTCTGAAATCAGACTAGTCAATCCAATTAACTTAACTATTTCAATCTCATAGGAAATTGTTGAACGATTATTGATTGCATTTATCAAACTGGCGGTAACTAAGGAAGATCGCTTCCTGTTTGCTTGCACATCTGAAAGATAACTAACCTTCTTCGCAAATTCAATTTCTAGTATTGAAAACCTTCTTCTTCTATCTTCAGCATCAAGTACTGGCGGCAATAATTTTTCAACAGCAAAACTAAGTCGATCTGCAACATGGTAAACAGAGGTTGATTGTGGTGATTCTGCTAGTACGGTTTTCCAATCTAATCCTTGGGAAACTAAAGAATTTTCAAGTGGTAGCCAAATAGAAGAATGCCAGCTTAAAAGAACTTGGATTTGATTTATAAATTGAAATGCAAAATCTTCTGGTTGCAAATCATTTCCAGATAACGATGCTACTCCGATAACGGACATCTGCCTGTCCCACCGGCTTTTTAATTTTTCACGCGATAACGTAATTTCTGCCAATATCTTTAGCGAAATAAATTCGTCAAATGCTGTCGGTGTTTTGTTTCCAACACGCCATTCATTTATTTCAGTTCCCCATCCGAAAAAAGGTAACTTACCAACAAATGAAATTGCCCCCTTTTCTTTAAATTTTCTTTCTATTTTTTCCAACTCTTTAAGTTGAATATCTACATTGCTTTTCTCTGATAATTTTGGCGCGTGAGCGTAAATGTACTTGGCTGCGACTTCTGCTTGCGTTTTAACATCTTTAATATCTTCACAGAGCAGGTTCCATACTTCCTTGTTCGCGCCGCCCTCAATTCCCGCCTGAATTACTGCAAGCTTCCAAGGTTCTTTGCGCATTTCTTGTAGATATCGAACTTGTTCAGTTACAGAAATACAAATATCATCCAGTGAAATAAGGTCTGCTTTTGGCAGAGTCCAAAGATCCTTTCTAAATTCCAAATTTGAACGTGACAGATCATTAAATTCTTCGACCTTATCCTTAAATATTTCTTCACTCGGCAGCAAAGTCAAGTCTGGTAATTTCTCAGATAATTCAGCTTCATCAAGTACAGATATTCTTTGTCCAATTTCGTAGATCTGACTTACCTGTGCATCGGACAATGGAATTGGTTCTGAATTAGTGATCGGACCAGGTATCCAGCTATGCAATTCATCACCTTCGGCAACTTCCTTAGCAGCTGTTGATGGCTCAATTTCTTTACCATCGAGAACAATTGGCGTGTACTCTCCACCAACAACTAACAGTAAATCTGATCGTGTTTTTTTAAGTGACAAAAGAATTTCAGCACGGCGTTCAGTTAATTTTTTAGCTTCTTCTCTGTACTGTTCCGGGTTATCACTTAATCGAGAAGCTAATTCTCTAATAGCGATTTCTCTTTCAGATCTACTTTTTGCATCACTGTCTAAATAACTAACACATAAAGATTGAAGAGGTTTAGCTACCTGATCTCGAACAACACGGAGAGCTTTTGTAGTGTGACTTGTAACTAAAACTGATTTACCTTCTGCTAAAAAATTACCGATTAAATTGGCAATTGTGTGTGTCTTGCCAGTTCCAGGTGGTCCTTGAACTAAAACGCTGTCTTTCTTACTGAGTTTTCTAAGAATTTCAACTTGCTCTGCATTTGCAGGTTTTGTAAGCAATACATCCTCATGCTCGTTTGCATAACCATCAATTTGAATTTCTTCTTCTTTGGAGGTTTCTTGAGGCGATAAACCGACGATGCTAATTAAGCTTGTTGGAAAGCTATTAGCTTTGGGAATATCATCCAAAATCTTTTGAATAAAATCTTTTCTTCCTGTTGGTCTTATTCGAAGGAAAAGTACAGGAGATCTACCTATTCGAAATCTTTTAGAATTGATTTCTGGAATTGTTTTGACAAAATCACCATCAGCTAATGAACCTGAGATTCCTTTTAACCAATAGTCAAACTCTTCTCCGTCTAGTGGATGAAAGTCAGTTGATTCAAGACTAGCTTGCCATTTTTTTAATGGTACTCCACCAAATTCCTCTGAGCTGAAAATTGAACTATATAACTCAGGCTTAGATTCAGTGTCTACAAGTTTAAATTCCGAAATCGCTGGGTCAAAAAGTAATTCAACTTTGCGCAGCACAAGTGGATGAAAAATTGGTTCTAGTTTGCCTTTATAAGAAACGATTCCGTCTCCTAGTATCAATTCAACAGATCCACCATCTCGCTTGATATGCTCATGCAAAGAAAATAGACGACTCCAAATCTTTTCAACTGATCTAGAAGGCAACTCAACGGATCGCCAAAGCGCTCTTTTTTGCGACCACACTTCATACGCTTGATTTCTATCTTGGTTTGAATCAAACTCAACAGCAACATAGTCATTGCCTCGTTGAATTGCTCTTTCTTTGACTTTAGGTGCAAGTTCAAATGAAGGGTCGTCCCAACCCTTTTCGAGCCAGTCATTTAGGACCTCAGGAAATGGCGGGCAAGTTGTAAGCGTTGGTTTTTGAATAACAAGCCACTCCCCATTTTCAGGGCTAGGCTTTACCATTTTTAATTTGTTGTGAACTGGCAGCGAATCAAGCCACATCACCCAATCGTGCTTTGTGACGTCTACGTCCTTAGGCATTCGCCTTTCCTCTACGGCTTTAAAGAACTCAAAAAGATTTGTTAATCGCTCACGAACAAGCTCAATAGTCATAAGTCCAAACCGCCCTAAAAAATGTAATTATGGAACAGATAAGAGATTTACCTGTCAAAGGTGAAGTGAATTGTTAACAGCGATATGTAGGTTTTCTTAATAACAAGCAAGCTCATCTATTCCACCAAATTCGGTCTTTTCCAGGTATCTGGTGATGTTCAGCAAGTTGCAGCGCCGCAAAGGGTTAACCCTAAATTTAGCGTGCATAATTCCGGGACACAAAACTTGCCTTCTTCCAAGATGAATCTTCCCATTCAGGGTTAGAAAACGGTCCATCACTTGGTCGCCACTCAGGCTTACCATACCTATCAGCTCTGTCCATGCGAACAGCTAGATAGTGTCTCTGGGCCAGATATGCCAGGACATGTTCTGGACATTGCTGTAGCAAAGTTTCAAAAGCAGCCAGCCACTCCCTAGGACAATCCTTCACTCGCTCATATATCAACTCCTCAGGGAGCATCACTCCGTCATCACAACTTTGTTCAAGCAATACCCAGATGTGATTTTCGCCAACAAAATGCTCCCACTCTTCCAACAAATCCTCAAAATCTTCATCATCTTCTGCCTGCTCTTGCAAGTCTAAGAGTTCATCCGGCAATCCATCAGCACACCTCGCAGCTGCATAGTGCTCAAACTCTGGGAAACAACTCCAGCACTCAATAATCCAAGCCTTTTGGGTTGGCGTAAGCAAATCGAATTCATTCATATGACTTTGTTTTAACCATAACTCGCCCATCAATCAAGACTGTTATTTGACACAGCGCTTTATTGGGTAAAAGATTGAGCTTGTTAAATCGCGGCACAATTAGAAATGCGAATCACAAAGCTTTTTAACTTGACGCTGCTGATGCTCAGCTTTGGACTCAGCGCAGCAACAATTGAAGGAAAAGTTGTGAACGTAGCCGATGGGGACACCATTACAGTGCTTGTCAAGAACAACATTCAGTACAAAATAAGACTACAAGGAATTGACGCTCCAGAGAAGGCTCAGCCTTATGGTCAGAAGTCAAAGCAGTCTTTGCATCAACAAGTTCATAGCAAACAAGTCACAGTTGAGTATCAAAAAAAAGACATGTACGGCAGAATAATTGGAAAAGTATTGCTAAATGGAATTGACATCTGCTTGAAACAAATTGAACTCGGAATGGCTTGGCATTACAAACAATATGAATCAGAGCAATCCCGTCAAGATCGTGAAATTTATACCAAAGCTGAACTATTTGCCCAAGCTGAGCGATTAGGTATTTGGAATGACAAACTTCCCACGGCTCCATGGGAATTCAGAAAATTAAATAAGTAATGTTAAGTTTAGCTACCTGTTATGTACTACTCCCGGTAAACCGTGATTGCAACAGCAATTAATCCAATTACGTAAAAAGCTACCAAACTTCCTGCGCAAACTAAGTACACCTTCCGTAACAAGGTTGGCTTAGCTGACCAGTAAACAATTGGGATAAAAGACAGAAAGAGTAACTGCCAAAGCAAGTTGTCAGGAATGATCCAATTGCCAAATCTTTGATAAATGAACATTACCGTATCGGCTATAGCCCACACGCTCAAGGCGACTGGAAGCCATAAAAGCGTTATACGCAATTTATTTGAAATAGTAGACATAAACGTATTATCAAATGCCCCTGGATCATGTGGTGAGCTACTGCTGAGCTAACATCAAATAACAAGTCTAGCCTTCCCTAGGACCATGGAACTTGGTATACATTGCTGACCTCGATATTTCATCAAATCAGATGAAAAGAAGATCTACAAATAAACCCTTCTGATAGCACTTGGTAATTAGTCACACATCAATTCAAAACCAATTTAGTATGGCCTTATGACCCGAGTATCTGGAAGAAAATTAATCGCAAGTCCCTGCTGCCATACGCTTTACGCTATGACAAGCTACATGTCCGTTAATTACAGCTCATTTGCCTTCTGGACTGATGGAAAAAGAGATGGCTCATTAATGCCAAACGACAGCGGCTTGAGAAAATGTCAATGTGGAAATTATTTTCTTCAGAGTGAAGCCGTGAAGCTTGAAATACCAGCTGGCGATGACCGAGAGTTTGCTCCCCATGTTCATACCTCCGATTTAAAACGCGCAATTGCTACTGCAACCTCCGAAAAAGTTGAGCTAGCAGCGCGAAGAGATTACTGGATGTATTTAAACGACGCGTATAGAGAAAAATACTGCATCCACCGAGACGCAGAGGATGCTCTAACAGATGCCAATTGGGAAAATGAATGGAAACGAGCAAATCCTGATGATCGCTCGATCTTCAAAAATCTAATCGACAAATTGAGAAGAATCAAACCCCAGCGACCACCCTTAAATCCAAATAGACCCTTTACCTTTCCAGATTTTCAACCCACAACAGAGCAGGTAGAAAATATGGAGAAACTCATTGAATTATTGCTAAATTCAACCGAAAGGCTGCATTTGGAATATCCCATTGAGTTAGCTGAGCTCCATAGAGAGCTAGGGAAATTTGAGACTGCCATCAAGCTAATCAAGGGAATAAAAGACGAGGATCAGGATAGCTTCAGTCGATTACTCGTTGAATTGTCAATCGAAAAAACCACAGCACCCATCCGTTACCGCGGCTGAAGGAATAGGAAAAAAATGATTGAACTTGTTATAGGAATATATGTGACATTAGGTTTATTCCTTGCCACATTAGGACCCGCTGGTAAAAGCATTCGGCGAGAAGTTGAAAAAACACGTGGTACAGAATTTACAAATGCCATGATGCAACGCGAGGCGCCTTCAGAAAAAAAACTATTCTTTTTCAAATTAATACTAATTTTAGGTTTCTCACTTTTATGGCCTTTCCTTCTATGGGGGGCGTTAAAGGAAAACAAGAACTATGAAGTTTCATCTGACAGTGATGACTTTGAACGTAAAGGCTTGAAATTTCAACATATGGGCGGCCACGGAAAGCTAAGTTGCAATGAATGTAATTTCAGTGATTCGTTAACTTCATTTACACATGGCATAAGCAGCAGTAGAACAGGCTATCAATGCCAAGTATGTGGAAAACTAGCTTCTCGAATGCGAACCGAACCTTTTAAACGCTCAAGAAATGCAAATCATGATGTGCCACTTATTGAACTACCAATTGACGAAAGGCCAAGCAGAATAGAACATCTGCAACACATGCTGGATCTCTGCGAAAGTCAAATGAAAACTACAGCACGTAGAAACTGGCTTCCAACTTGGGAGCCTACAGTTGCAGAATGCAAGAAAGAATTAAGTTTGGTCGAAGAAAAGGAAATAGAAGAAGTAAGAAATAAGCGCCGTGAATCAGCGGATGCATTTAAAGCTTCACTATTTTGCGAATGTGGCGGAGAACTAGATCGGGAAAATGTGCTTTTTTGTCCAAATTGCAAATCACTGGATCTATCCTATTCAATGGAATACATCACTTAACCTACGATAATTATCAGATCAATCAGTAATTCATTATAAAAATCCAAATGAAGAAGCAAAAGAAGTCTCTTTCAGAACAATTAGGTTCAATCAAAGGTACCTTTGATGCTTCAACAAATGGGTCCAAGGTATTGGGTGAGAAAGCTACATTTAAAAACAACAAAAGCGACACTATTAATCAACCGCTAAAAAATCAATCCGCATATCCTTGCAAAGACATTACTTCAGATTTTTTATTACTTTCTTTTACAAAGATAAGTGAAGCAATTTTGTACTCAGATACTCTTTGGGATACAGCGTCCATTACAAGCAAGCAATTCCAATGTAGTAAGTGTGAAAAATTTCATTTAGCTGATGAAAACAACTTACCTTTAGTAAGCAAGGTTTCTTTTTTCGAAGCCTCTGCTTCGCAGAAAATTGGTGACCAAACCGAGCTTCGTAATCGTTGTCACCAATGCAAAAGTGCAGACGGAAAACCTAAAGCAATTTTTACTGACTTATATGACGCACAGTACTCTCTAGATAGACTTTCAGTAGATGTAATCTACACAATGCATGCATATCAATGTCCACATAAAAATGGATTGCACTTAACAAAGTTAGCACCTAGATATGCCAAACAGTATATTGGTGCTGTCAAGCAATCTAGAGGTTCAAAAAATGCATTTCAAAAAGCTTCCTTAGTTGAAATTGCAAGCCACTCTTCTACAGAAGTCTCAACTGCTTCTAGAAAAACTAGCTTCGAGCAACGTGATATGACATTGGTTTGTCTTTCATGCCAATACAAGCTCAATTTACACACAGATAGAAAATGTGCATTCTGCGGAGCTATGGGGCCTTATGAATTTCGTTAGCGGACTTTGTTCCATCACTTTGGTACGACAATTGCTGTGTAAGTGAATAGATTTTTTTTTAAAACCTCCATTTATTTT
>Ga0209442_1000242_pt1 | contig 33257 bp, 33 predicted proteins | sample LauGreSBDMM110DD_2_FD_187565 | JGI IMG/M metagenome (GOLD analysis project Ga0209442, IMG submission 187565) | Freshwater lake microbial communities from Lake Michigan, USA - Sp13.BD.MM110.DD (SPAdes) (version 2) | ecosystem: Environmental > Aquatic > Freshwater > Lake | place: Lake Michigan...
ATGAATGCATAACTTAATTCACCAACATAACTTCTAGAGTTAAGAGAAGTATTGCCTCGTCCTGCTTCTGATGTGCCAATCACATCACGAGTAGTCGATAAATCTTTATCTTGATAAGCGTTAGCAATCTTCATTTGAAAACCTAAACCATCCGCATTTTGATTCCAATACAAAAAGGCACCTGCCATAGGATGTTTATTTGATAGATCAATACCTGTTGGACTATGTGTATTTAAACTTTGATCTAAAAAACCTCCAATACGAATATGGGGCGATATTTTATAACCAAGAGTGACTATCGCAGCTGAGTTATTAGAGGAAGGATTATCGATTGTGGAATATCGACCCCCTGCTGAAATACACATACCCTTCACATCAAATAAATTACAGTCATAAGTATTACTGTTAGGGATGTTAGCAATTAAAGATGCACTGTTAAAAGTACCACGTAAACCTGAAGCTAGTCTTGCGAGAGATGATTGGGTGTCTGCAGATGATGGGCCTATTGAACCGAGAAACCAAATGGGCGCGTTAGGAGCGGGGTAGCAAAAATCAAGACTGCATGCCCCTAAATTATAGTATGCTGCAGCCCCAGCAAAGGGGTCGCCAAACGCAGCTGTCAAAGGTGAAATAGTAGTTGCGCCAAATGGGTTAGGGTAGTAATTCAGAGCGCTAGCACCTGAAATGGTAAGCCGTTCTGCTAAACTAGGATTTAACCACCATGGAGTTTGTTGGAGTTGCGATGCGAGTGAAGCATAAGTTCCCGAAACAGTATATAAATTGTAAACAATGCCATTATCTATGACTGTTGTTCGCTCGGCCCATGCTGCAGTATGAAAGTTAGTTATGATAAACGTTATAGTTAGCAGTATTCGCTTTAAAAGAGTCTTCAATTCCACCTAAATTTTTCCTCATAAAATGCAGAGAGCGCTTTAGCAAGTAATTTTCAAGATAAATAATTAATTTATAGTACTTTAAATTACCATCCTAATTCCGTCTATCCTGAACAGCTAGAAAACTTGAAAAACCCCCACCCTAAACCAACCCTGCTAAAATACCCCTAATATCTGGAGTAGGGCATCAAAACTCACCTAAAATTTTTTGTGGGTAGTTTTGTGGGTAAGAGGGGTTCGCAAAACCCACAGCTTATTGATTAAATTCGGGAAAACAAAGCAATCCCATTTTGTGCAGCTCCACCACTTCCTAGTTAGAGTAAGAAGCCACCGAGAGGTGGTTTTTTTATACCTTAAAACCCAATCATGTAATTAAAGTAGGCAGAAGCACTGCCTGTCGATTGGAATGGCGTTTGTTGGTAGTTGATGGTGGCTGATGCGCGTTGTGTTTTAGTGACATCATAAAAAGCACCAATTGATGCTACAGGTCTTGTGCGTTTAATATTAGAAATTCATTAAGTTTTTTAACTCTTTTAAAAAAAACGCTTTCAGTAAAAATCCCAAAAAGCTTAAATCTTGATCTTAATGATAAAATTAGATTCATGACAATCCTTGTAACTGGCGCTGCAGGTTTTATAGGCTCTAATTTTGTATTAGATTGGTTTGACCAATTAGAAGAAGACATTATTTCTTTGGATTTATTAACTTATGCAGGGAACTTAGAAAATCTATCTTCATTAAATCAAAACTCTCACCATCATTTTGTAAAAGGCAATATTGGAGACCGTGATTTAGTCTCAAACCTCTTAAAAAAATACAAGATAAGAGCGGTTGTAAATTTTGCGGCAGAGAGCCATGTGGATCGCTCGATTCATGGACCAGGGGACTTTATCGAAACCAATATCGTTGGCACTTACAATCTTCTTGAAACAGTAAGAAGTTATTGGAATGATCTTGATGAAGCGACAAAAAAAGTATTCAGATTCTTGCACGTATCGACCGATGAAGTTTATGGATCGCTCAATGACAAAGCCCCGGCTTTTACTGAAAATCATCCTTATGAACCTAATAGCCCTTATAGTGCGAGTAAAGCCGCAAGTGATCATTTAGTGCGTGCTTGGTTTCATACCTATGGGCTCCCTGTGCTAACCACCAATTGTTCAAACAACTACGGACCTTACCATTTTCCAGAAAAACTCATTCCTTTATGTATCTTGAATGCACTCAACGGTAAATCTTTACCTATTTATGGCGATGGTAGACAAATTCGTGATTGGCTTTATGTCAAAGATCATTGCAGTGCTATCCGAGAAGTTTTAAAACAAGGGCATATTGGTGAAACTTATAACGTCGGTGGTTGGAATGAAAAAACAAATTTAGAAGTCGTTGAAACTTTATGCGCGATCTTAAATGAGTTAAAACCAAAATCGGATGGCAAAACTTATGCTGATCAAATTACTTTTGTGAAAGATCGGCCGGGTCACGACAGACGCTACGCGATTGACGCTTCGAAATTAGAACGTGATTTAGGTTGGAGACCACAAGAAACTTTCGAGACAGGACTTCGTAAAACAGTGCTTTGGTATTTAGAAAATGAGACATGGGTCAATCATGTGGTATCAGGTGAATACCAACATTGGGTACAAAAGCAATATTCATGAAAATCTTACTTACGGGTAAAGATGGTCAGGTAGGCTTTGCGTTACATAAAAAATTAGCATCTTTAGGTGAAGTGATTGCGACTAATCGCGATATGCTTGATTTAAGTGATCCTGAAGCGATTAGAGCTTTTATTGATAAAACTCAGCCTAACATCATTATCAATCCTGCGGCTTATACCAAAGTCGATCAAGCTCAAAATGAGCCAGAATTAGCTTTTAAAATCAATGCGGTAGCCCCTCAAGTGTTAGCTGACAAAGCATCTGAACTTCATATCCCCATCATTCATTTTTCAACAGACTATGTATTTGATGGGTTAAAAGATGGGCCTTATCTAGAAACCGACGAAGCCAATCCTCAATCGGTTTACAGTCAAACTAAATGGCAGGGTGAAGAAGTTGTTCGAAAAACCAAAAAACATATCATCTTAAGAACAAGCTGGGTATTTAGTAGTCACGGACAAAATTTTTTAAAAACAATACTAAAGCTTATCCAAGAAAAAACTTCGCTGAATGTAGTGAGTGATCAAATAGGCTCGCCCACTTCAAGTGAAGCATTGGCTGATGTGACATACAAAATCGTCAAAGCTATTTTTAATGATCCAAACTTTAAAGATTTTGGTACCTACCATATGACTTTAGATGATGAAACGAATTGGTATCGTTACGCGTGCTTTATAACGGATGAAGCGACTCGTTTAGGACTCCCAACTTTGATGACATCTAAAGATATCAAGCCCATCTCAAGTGATTCATATCCTACTTTAGCAAAACGCCCTATGAACTCGAGACTTGATACCACAAAAATTAAAAAGACCTTCATGCTAGAATTGCCACATTGGGAAGTGGAAGTTAAACGCATATTGAAAGCGCTGATTCATTAAATGACAGAAATGAAAAACAAACGAAAAGGTTTGATTCTAGCGGGTGGTTCAGGCTCAAGGCTTTACCCTTTAACGCAATCGATCTCGAAACAGTTACTGCCTATCTATGACAAGCCGATGATCTACTACTCATTAAGCACATTAATGATAGCAGGCATCCGAGATATTTTATTGATATCAACACCTCAAGATATTCCTCGTTTTCAAGCTTTATTAAAAGATGGAAGCCAGTGGGGCATTCATATTCAATATTGTGTACAAAATTCTCCCAATGGATTAGCGCAAGCCTTTATCTTAGGCGAATCGTTTATTGGTAATCATCATTCCACTTTAGTTTTAGGCGACAATATTTTTTATGGCCACGACTTGTACCGACTTCTTTTCAACGCAAAAAATAGAGAAGAGGGTGCCACCATATTTACTTATCATGTCAATGATCCCGAGCGTTATGGTGTCGCTGAATTCGATGGAAAAAATAAAGTCGTTTCTCTAGAAGAAAAACCTATCACACCTAAATCCAATTATGCAGTGACGGGACTTTATTTTTACGATCAAAATGTTGTAAAAATGGCAAAAAGTTTAAAGCCCTCTAATAGGGGGGAGCTTGAAATTACAGATCTTAATCGACTTTATTTAGATCATAATCAATTGCATGTCGAAGTGATGGGGCGAGGGTATGCATGGTTAGATACGGGCACCCACGAATCCCTTCTTGAGGCGAGTCAATTTATTGCGACATTAGAAAATCGCCAAGGTTTAAAAGTGGCGTGCCCTGAAGAAATTGCTTATCGTCAAAAATGGATTAGCACATCTCAGCTTGAAACGTTAGCAGCACCCTTGTTGAAAAATGGTTATGGCCAATATTTAAAACGCATTTTACAAGAAAAAATTATTTGAATATGAAGGTCACACCTTTGAACATTCCTGATGTGCTTTTAATTGAGCCTCGCGTGTATGAAGATGCGCGTGGCTTTTTTTTTGAAAGCTTTAGAGAAGATGTTTTTAAAAAAGAAACGTCATTAAATGTTTCATTTGTGCAAGATAATCACTCTAAATCATCTCAAGGTATTCTTCGGGGTCTACATTATCAAATACCCGCTCATGCTCAAGGTAAATTGGTGCGTGTCATCCAGGGCGAAGTGTTAGATATTGCGGTCGATATAAGAGAATCATCCCCTACGTGTGGGCAATATGTTGCTGAAATTTTATCAAGTGACAATAAGAAACAGCTTTATATACCTGAAGGTTTTGCGCATGGCTTTTTAACGATCTCAGACACTTCAGAATTTCTTTACAAAACAACCAATTTTTATCATCCCGAAAGTGAGCGCTGTATTCTATGGAGCGATGCCACTTTAAATATTAATTGGCCCAAAGAGTTGAAAATTCAGCTATCCCCTAAAGATCTTTTAGGGCAAAGTTTTAAATCAAGCATGTTATTTCCTTAATCAACGATAGGTTAAATTAAAATTATTTTTATATGAATTTTAATATCATGCAATGGTTTGATCCCTATATTCTTATTTTTATGGGGTTGTCATTTTTTTTAAATGGCTTTGTAGCTTATCTTTGGCATAAAAAGTTTTATCAAAAATTAGGCCTTAAATCTTATCAGGCTGTCCAGCGTATCCATTTAAATGAAACTCCAAGATTGGGTGGATTAATTTTTTTCATTTCACTTCTTTCTTTTGTGACATTTAGCAACATTAATGAAAGCATTCTTTTGTTAAAGCTCATCTTGGCATGCCTTATTCCAATCATAATTGTTGGATTCAAAGAAGATATTTTTCATAATGTAGATCCCGCTATTAGATTGCTTGCGCTTATTTTTGTGGGTTGGTTGTTTAGAGCAAAATATTCAGGCCCATTACCTAATATGACTGATATTCCTATAATAAGTAAATTCTTGATGATTCAAGGTGGTATTGGTTTTTTCTATATCTTAAGCATGACAGTGATCGCCAATGGCATGAATTTAATTGATGGGGTTAATGGTTTGTGTGGAGCAGTTGCTTTATCCATACTGACAGCACTTTTATTTTTAAGTTACAAAACAAATGATGCAGTGATGTTATCAACTATTTTTAGTGTAATTCTAATCTTGATTCCTTTTTTAATATTTAATTATCCTTACGGTAAGGTTTTCTTAGGTGATTTGGGGGCCTACAGTCTGGGCTTGATCGCAAGTATGCTTACTATTGTGCTTTTTGGGCGACATCCTGAGATTTCACCATGGGGGGCTGTCCTTATTTTGATTTACCCTTTCACTGAGATCATTTTCAGTTTATTCCGACGTACTCTTAATGGCACCTCGATTTTTCGGCCTGATACTGCGCATCTTCACCTTAAGCTATTTCATTTTTTTAGACCTCAATCTGGCTACAAAAAAATAGCTAATGCACTCGTGACGCCAACTTTAAGTTTTTTATGGTTATTTCCCCTGATCACTATCTCCTGGACCTATCAAAAATCAGCTTTTATTTTAATCTCAATCTTTTTATTTGTTACATGCTATGCAATATTCTTTATGGTTGTAACTTACACCTTAAATAATAAGTAGCTAGTTAGACCTTAGTTTTTACTGGTTTTTTGATACTTAAATATTATTGCAATTAGATCTATCTTTTTTTAAAAAAAGATAGATCTAAATTTTAAAAAAAATTTTGAATAACGTGTAGCAATTTTTTGATATAAATGATCTGGAAGAAATGAAACAAAAAATAGCGGAGCATAGAAGAGATGCCTGCAAATGATAAGTGACATTGGTTTTTTTGCATTAATTATCTTGTTAATCTGAAGTAATTTTCTTCGAATAAGCTCTTTGTTTAAATGAAATATATTTTCACTGCCAATTACTGTGCCAATAAAATATAAGTCGTGAGAATAGCTGTTATATAAAAATAAATGATCTGAAAACATTTTTTTTAAATTAAAATTTTCCACAAAATCTTTTTTGTTTAGATTCTTGTAATAATTCAATCCTAAAAACTGAGTTCCCGGGGAGAATTGGGGGCCATTAGTCCTTATTGTTCCATGTTCTATTCTTCCTCTGGATGCACAGCTAATAATTACTATGCCGCCTTTTTTTGTCATTCGATACATGTTATTCATTGTTGCAATCCAATCAGGATTATGCTCAAAACACTCACAAGAGACACTTACAGTAAAATATTCATCTGGGAATGGAGCTTTATTGCCACTTCCAACATAATCAACACCTGGACCAGGTATTAAATCAACACCAATATACTCAGACGCACCCTTAAAGTATTTTCGAATGCTTTGATTTACTATATAAGATCCTATTTCAATAACTTTAAGATTTTTATTGCTCTTATTAAAAGAGAATTCGTTGGAAAGAATTTCTAAGAATTTAAGTTGTTGCTCGTGAGCCATTTTTTTTAAAATTCTCTTTTTCTAGTCTGGAAAGTAAATAACCTGGTAAGTATTAAATATTTGTAAATTTTAAAAAAAAAATTCAATCGGATAGAATAAATGCTAACATTCAGAATCGAATTTTTAAGATAATAAGTCAGTAATTTCTAAATCTTTGTTATTAATTATTATATATAGTATATCTGAATAAACTATTCAATTTAAATTAATGAAAATACATCTCAAGAATGTTTCTTTGGTAGCGGTTGCATCCACTCATCACATTGCAACCATAAAAGCTTTAAAATATAGCTCTAGATTTATAGAGTTTGGGGACATTTTGTTTTTTTCGGAAATAAATCCAACCCCTAAAAAAAAATTTTTTAAGTATGTAAAAACAGAGAAATTTAATAATATTTCTGAGTGGGGAAAATTTATAGTTTTTGACTTGCATAACTACATTAATACCCCTTACATAATTCTTATTCATGCCGACGGTTTTATTGTGAACCCTAGGAATTGGACAACCAAATTTCTCGATTTTGATTACATCGGAGCTCCTTGGCCATTGCCAAAAGATCCGATCTCATTCAGAGATAAAAAAGGTAAAATTTTTAGAGTTGGAAATAGCGTTTCTTTACGAAGTAAGAAAATCCTTGAACTTCCCACCAAATTAAATTTAAAATGGGATGGCTTTACGTTAAATATTCCTCACGAAGATGGTTTCCTTTGTGTTCAGCACAGATCGCTTCTTGAAAAAAATGGTATTAAGTTTGCACCCCTTAAAGACGCAGCAATTTTTTCAAGAGAATACCCCGTAACTGAAAATAAGAATGTAGAGCCTTTTTTGTTTCATAAGTGGATCGGTGAAAATAAAAAATATCCGAATTTCATTAAACTTAGCTTTTCTAATAAATTCTACAATTTTCTTAAAAATTTATGGATTCTTTGGAAGTATTAATGAATATTACTAGTTTTATTGTTTTTGCAAAAACTAGTATTGTAAAGAATAAAATGATCCTTTTACATCGACTGGAAAACTTTTTAATTTACTGATTTAAAAAAAAGTTTTTTTTGTCTTAATAATCTAATAAATATACCGATTAAATTTTTTTATAAGCATAATAATTTATGCATTATTGAATTCGAAAAATTTATCTGTAAATTTTAAAAGATTTAATACCAAATAATAAATATTGATATACACTATAAATTGAATTACATCAAAAAAAGGATTCTATGAGTTCAAAATTTAACAAAGATTATTTTGAAAGCGGGGTAGCAACAAAGAAAAGTTGCTATGAGAATTATAGGTGGATTCCCGAATTAACTTATCCTATGGCTTTTTCTTTTGTTCAATATCTAAAATTAAAATCATCTTCAAGGGTCCTTGAATATGGTTGTGCACATGGTTTTTTGGTGAAGGCCCTTAATGACTTTCACATTAATACATTTGGAGTAGATATTTCAAGCTACGCGATCACTAATTCTCCTTCAAGCATTAAGGGAAAAGTATCAACTATAGTTAATTCTGATCTTGAAAAGACTTTATTGAAAATGGGGATTAAGTCTTCATTTAATGTTGTAATTGCTAAAGACGTTTTTGAACATATACCTAAAAAAAAACTTGGTCAAATATTAACTAAGCTTTCAGAGTTAACCGAAAGGTTATTTATAATTGTTCCATTAGGAGATAATGGAAATTTCAGAATTAATACTTATCATTTAGATCCAACACATGTAATTGCTGAAGATGAAATATGGTGGAAGAATAAAATTGAAGCCAATGGTTTTCGTCTAGTTGATTCACGTTATAAAATTAAGGGTATCAAAGATAAATGGTACAATATACACAGAAAAGGAAACGGGTTTTTTTTAGCGGAATCACTTTATGGTAAACACAGTGGAAAATAGTAAATCATTTGATATTCTTTTTGAAAGAGATAATCTTGGACCATACATAAAAATAAAGTCTCATTCTAAAGGAAACCATCACGCTATCCATAGAAATTTTACTAAAAGAAACCACTTAGGTTTAGATGAAAATCTTCCTATTACAGATGAAATTGAAGATTTATTAATTCAGTCAATATCTATGAAAGGGATAACTGAGGGTTTTATATTGCATGTCGATTCTGACGGTCAATTTATTTCAGTGGATAGTAAAAAAGAAGCTTTAAATCCTAAGGTAATTCGCCATAAATTAAGTTCTAAGGAGACAAATTTCACTAGTACAGGAGAAAAACTCTATCAACATTGGCCAATTTTTAAAAAACTTCAAGAAACTGGCTATGGAAGTATTATAAGAGCAACTCTTACTCTCCATCAGGTATGTGCTTCAAATTGCCAATTTTGTTCAACAATAAATAGAACAAGACAAGATTCAATCAGTTTGGATGAGGCAAAAAACTTTGTAAAGAAATTATATTTTGACCAAGCTAATTTTAATCGTGAAAACTTTAAAAGCTATAATGAAGAATACAAAGAAATTTCTGGTTCAGATATAAGATTGAAAAGTGTCATTCTCTCAGGGGGAGGTCAACCGAATTTGTGGCCTCACTTCACTGAATTTGTTCATTGGCTTTCTGAGTTAGACCTTGACTTAGGACTTATTACAAACGGTTTTCCAAAACATGTTCCTGATGAAATATATCAAAAATTTAAATGGGTTCGTTTATCTATAACCCCAGAAGATGCCTCTCCTTTTTATCCTGAAAAAAGATTTGATCTTCAGCGTATACCTCAGTGCTTAATCAGCGATGAAAATACTACATTTGGATTGTCCTATGTTTACGGACCTTGGACGTCTGAGGGGGTATTAAATCGAATAAATGATGCAATAGATAGTTGGAATCTCGATTACGTTCGATTTTTAACAGATTGCAACTTGGGTAGGAATGAGCAATTGAAAGCGCATAAAGTTTTAGCAGAAAAACTTTATAAACTTGGGCTTGTGGATATGGAAGGAAATAGCATAGGGAAAATTTTTCATCAATTAAAGTATCATGGAAATCAAAGTGAAGCTAATGAGCTTTGGGATGAAGGAAAATGCTTTCTTCAAACGTATAACGTTTTTTGGGATACTACTGGACATGAGGAGAAAGGGGAGTCTTATTGTTACCCCTGTGACTCTGTAACAGTTTTAGCAGAGGATTCGTCAAATATTCAATCTGCACGCGAATTTGACGGAAATATATGGGGGACAGTAAAAAATACGCATGTTGAAAAACTTTTTAATGAGGAATGGAAAGCCTATTTTGATCCCAGGAAAAATTGTTCTGCGTGCCTATTTATGAAAAATAATCAGGTTATTAAGGGACTTCTAAAGTTTCAATCAGAAGATTTTCTTGGAATAGATCTAAGTAAAAAACCACTTCATATAAACTTTCCATAAATACATTATGATTTATGAAAATCTTCACAAATATCAATGAAAATATTTGACTCCTTCCTTTTTTTTCAAGAACTTGATTTGCTGGAAATAAGATTAAAGTATCTAAATGATTCTGTTGACTATTTTATAATTCTAGAAAATTTCCGAACATTTACTGGGATAGAAAAAGGTTTTCTCTTTGAAAAAAATATAAAACGTTTTGAAAAATACTCAGATAAAATCATTTACTTTAAATTAGACAATCTAATGACTAGTTATTTATCTCTAAAAACGCATTTGGTGGATAGCCAAAATTTAGTTGATAAAAAAATTCATACATTCCTTGAGTCTCATAATCACTATCCTAAAAATAATTTTAATTGGGTAACAGAAGCATATAGCAGAGAAGCGCTTCATCATATGTATGCTCAACATATAAAAGAGGATGATATTGTTATGTTTTCAGATCTAGATGAAATTCCTTCATTAGATTTCATTAAAGCGATTAAAAAAAATTTTTCCTCTAAAAGCCCCATTAATTTTTATGTTGCAGAACATATTGAGTTCAAATATTTTCTTAATCTAATGGCGCCTTATCCTTGGTTAGGAACCGTTGCAGGTCGTTACAGACATATATCAAAATTTTCACTAAATACTTTAAGACTTGATTCTAAATCAAAAAAACAATATGTAAGTAAAATAAACATAAAAAATAAAGGATTTCATTTTTCGGGATGTGGTGGCGAAAAATTATTGCTATCAAAAATTGAAGGAGGAGGTCATCAAGAACTTAATTTTCCATATATGAAGAAAAATATATTCAAAAGAATATGTGCTGGATATGACAGTTTCTCATTATCGCCAGGAAAATCACTAAAATATGTTGATATAAACACAACAAATTTATATGGCAGTAAACTTAGACCTATTCTTCTTGCGTACGAGCACCTATTAATCAAAAATCTTTCTAAGCTTAACTTTTTTGACTATTTACAGATTCTATTTCTTCAAGTTTTAATTTTCTTTAAAAGAGCTTCCAATAAACTTTCATCATTGTTATAGATGTCAAAAAAATTAATTCGTAATATTTCCGGATTGGTATTAATAAACGGGCTAGGTTATTTATGTTCATTAGCAATCATTCCATATCTCCTGAGAATCTATGGACCAGATAACTGGGGAAAACTTGTATTTGTGAGTACAGTAACAAATTTCTTTATTTGGTTTACAAATTGGGGATTTTTTCAGGGCGCCGTAAAAAGGATAGCCCGTAAAATAGAGGATAAAGAAAAAAATAATCTATTTTGGAATTATTGGTTTTCTCAAGGTCTTTTACTCTTAGTATCACTTATATTTTACATAATAATTTTATCCTTAAATTTATCAATCAATAGCATTGATAGATCTTTATTCGCGCTGTCTTTTATTTTAGTTTTTTCAAATGTAATTTTTCCATCATGGTATTTTATAGCCTTGGAGCAAATTTTTGAGTCAGCTTTTTTTCAATTCCTACCTAAGCTTTTAAGTGCCATTCTTATTTTTTTACTTATTAAACACACCGATGATCTTGAAGCTTATCTAATAATTATTTCATTATCATCTTTATTAGCTTCATTGGCTGGAACCTTGGTTATGTTTAAATATAATAAGTTAATATTTATTAAACCAAATTTAAGACAGGCAATTGAGCTTTTAAGGACAGATTTTGTTTGGTTTCGAATTAGTTTAATATCAACATTACTTACTCTGGTAATACCGACATATATTGGCTTATTTAGAAATATGGTTGAATTAGCGCATTTTAATATTGCTGAAAAAATTAAATCTGCAGCTATTATTATTTTGCATCCTATATCTCACTCTTTATATCCAAGAATGAATTATTTGTTTAGCAAATCAACTAAGGAAGCTTTTTATTTTGGAAAAAAAAGTTTTATTTTTTTGTTTTGTCTTTCTGGACTCTCGTCATTGATTATATTTATTTATTCAAGAGATTTTTTATTTTTTTTAGGAGGGGACGCTTTTATACAGGCAGAATCGCTTCTTAGGATAATATCAATTCTTCCTTTTGTTTCTACAATCAATTCATTTCTTGTCGCACAGGTGATTCAGCCAAATAACTCGGGGCATATCATAGAAAGAATTTATTTATTTAATTTATTTCTTCTACTTTTTTTTATTTATCCCGCTATTAAATTTTTCGGCATTAATGGCATTGCGTACTTAATTGTTACCACTGAGTTAATTGTATTACTTTTGAACTCTTATAAAGTGAATAGACTCTTCCCACTCTTTAATTTTTTTCTTTTAAAGAAACCGCATGATTTTAATTGAGTTTTATGAAGGCCAGGGACTTGGAAATCAATTATGGCTTTACTCTGCAGGAAGAGTTCTGGCCGATATAAAAAATTGTGACTTATATATTGAAAATGATTTCCTTTTTAAAGGAGCTAATTTTTTAAGTATTAGATATAAATCAACCGTAAATTTACCTAAAAACTTCAAAACAAAATTAGCCGTTTATAATGAACCCTTTTTTTTCGACTACAACTTTAAAACCTATATAACATTTTACGATATTAATTTTTTTAGAATTAATAAAAATGTGATCTTAAGAGGTATTTTTCAGAGTGAAAAATACTTACATAATCCTTTTTACAAAATTGAAACTATCATTAAATTTAAATATCCAACTATTGGAAATCTCGAAAATCTAAGCCATAAAATTTGTTTAATTAATCTTCGTGGCGGTGAATTTAAAAGATATAAAGATTTGATTTTACCTCTTGAATATTGGAAGCTTGCAATAAAGTATATGAAAGAGAAAAAAAATATATCGAAATTTATTATTGTCACTGATGATCAATTTTATGCAAGAAGACTATTTCCTGATTTTGAGATTATTTCTGACAATATATCCCTATGTTTCAGATATTTAACTGTTGCTAAATATTTGATTGTCTCAAACTCTTCTTTTTCTTATTTTCCTATTTCTATGAATCGCAATAAGCCTTTTGTAATTGCGCCTCATAATTGGGCACGCTTTAATAACCATTTAAATTTGTGGATTGCTCCTTGCAATTTTTATAAGAAATGGTATTGGATGGATGGTAAGGGTCGCCTTTTTAAATATTCTGAATTGAATAAACACGTCATGAATACTTGGCATTATTATAATATTCATTTCAGCCTGCAGAATGTTTGGAAAGTAAATAAGGAAAATTTTTTTAATATTTATTTTCTTAGATTCAAAAGATACCTAAAGAAAAAAATCTCTTTTTTTCTTCCTACGCTAATTGGCTGATAGAATTATGGATTTAAAGGATAGCTTTATATGAAAAAAGTTTTTATTACAGGAATTGCTGGCTTTCTAGGGAGTCACATTGCCGATGCTTTTTTGGAAAAAGGCTACCATGTTGCTGGCGTTGATAATCTTATCGGCGGCTATCTTGATAATGTCCCAAAAGAGGCTGAATTTTATCAAATTGATTTAAATAACTTTGAATCATTAAAAGATAAAATGATGGGTTATGACTTGGTTTATCATACTGCTTGTACTGCGTACGAAGGTCTTTCTGTTTTTTCTCCTTCATTAGTTTGTCAAAATACCTTTCAGATTTCAGTTAATACATTTGTTGCTGCTATTCAGGCAGGAGTCGGAAGATTTGTCCATTGTTCATCTATGGCGAGATATGGCACTCAAGACATAGTTCCCTTTTCGGAAGATATGACATGCAAGCCCCAGGATCCATACGGTATAGCTAAATATGGAGCTGAATTATTATTGACTAATCTTTCGTTAGTCCATGGTTTAGACCTTGTGATAGCTGTACCACACAATATTGTGGGTCCCAGGCAGAAATATGATGATCCATTTAGAAATGTTGCTAGCATTATGATTAATTTAATGATGCAGAAAAGACAGCCTATTATCTATGGCGATGGTTCTCAGGTTAGATGTTTTTCAGATATTGAGGACGATATCGACTGCCTTCTTGAATTTGCAGAAAATCCTAAAGCTGTTGGCCAGATCTTTAACATTGGGCCAGATGAAAGCCCTGTTACTATAAATGAACTAGCAAAAACCATAGCTTCAATTTTAAACTTTAAACTTGATCCTATATATATGCCAGGTAGGCCTCAGGAGGTAAAATTTGCAACGTGTTCAGCAAATAAGATTAGATACTATTTTGATTATAAAACAAATATAAGTTTAAAATTGTCTCTCGAAAAAATGGTTGAGTATGTCTCCAAAAGAGGCGTTAGAGACTTTAAGTATCATTTACCTATTGAAATTTGTTCGGAAAAAACACCTAAAACCTGGACAGAAAAAATTTTCTAATCGTATATATAATAGTGGTAGAGAAAAATTAATCGTTAGTAATTTGGATTTTTATCTAGATAATTCCCCTTCCCCCCCTATTTTTACTTGACCTTTGCTGATTATGAGATAATATTGTTCATAATTGAACAATATTAAAATTTTATGAGTATGACCAAAAATTTAAGATCTATAGATCCTGATCTTCGTTTTAGGGTTCTTCATTTATTAGAAGAGAAGCCAGAGTTGACTCAACGTGAACTTGCAAAAAAATTAGGAATCAGTTTAGGAAGCGCTAATTATTTTTTGAAGGCGCTTATTGATATTGGCCATATCAAAGCAGATAATTTTAAAAAAGCCCCCAGTAAATCAATTTACTTATATTTACTTACCCCTAAAGGTATTGCTGAAAAGGCAGAGCTAACAGCAGGTTTTTTGAAACGCAAAATAGCTGAGTATCATGCATTAAAGCAAGAGATTGATGAGATTCAGTCGAGAGCGAGGGGGAGTTCAGCATGGGAACGGGGTAATGATAAATATGGACGTTGAAAATTATTTTTTTTGAAGGGTAATAATGAAAAAAGCTCTAGTCTTAGGTGGTGGCGGATTTATAGGTTCTTACATGGTTAATCGACTTAAAGAAGAGAATTTTTGGGTCCGTGCGGTAGATTTAAAGTTACCAGAATTTTCTAAAACAAAAGCTGATGATTTTATTCAAGGCGATCTGCGTGATCCTATGATTTGTCGTGACGCAATTGATCAAAAGTTTGATGAGATATACCAATTTGCAGCTGATATGGGGGGCGCAGGATTTGTATTTACTGGTGAAAATGATGCTGACATTATGCATAACTCAGCACTTATTAATTTAAACATACTTGAAGCCTGCCTAAAGAGAAATTCAAAGCGTATTTTTTATTCTTCATCGGCTTGTATGTACCCTGAACATAACCAAATGAATCCAGATAGTCCTAATTGTGTAGAGTCCAGTGCGTATCCTGCAAATCCTGACAGTGAATATGGCTGGGAAAAATTATTTAGCGAACGACTTTTTTTAGCGTTTGCAAGAAATTATGGATTTGAATCACGTATAGCGCGTTATCACAATATTTTTGGGCCGGAAGGCACATGGCAGGGGGGTCGTGAAAAAGCCCCTGCTGCAATTTGCAGGAAAATTGCTATGGCCGAGGATGAAGATGAAATTGAGATTTGGGGTGATGGAAAACAAACTAGATCATTCCTTATGGTAGATGAGTGTGTTGAAGGGACTATTCGTTTAATGCGATCAAATTTTATCGGGCCAGTAAATATAGGCTCAGATGAGATGGTAACGATTAATCAATTAGTAGATTTAGTAATAGAAATATCTGGTAAAAAGATTCATAAAAAATATATCAAAGGACCCGAAGGAGTTCGAGGGCGAAATTCTGAAAATACACTTATTAAAGAAAAGTTAGGTTGGGCACCTACCAATTCTCTTAAGCATGGAATCGAAGAAACATATAAATGGATTTTTTCTCAAGTAAATAAATAGTCCCTCAGTAATGCAGGGCATGACAATTTAAGTAATATCAAATTAATTAAGCTTGCCGGCGAAAATATTTGATATATATAGTTTGGAAGTGTGCTGATGTAAGTACCTTATTTGATAATTCAACTAAAGTAAACTCAAAATTATAACGAAATCTAAAAATAAGATTTGAGAAATTATTTTTTTATTTGGCTTCTGTGAATCTGAAAGATGCGAAATAAGAAAAAATATAAAGGCTGTGCTTATTAGCATTTTTTAGATTTTATACATGATCATTATAAAAAATATTCTCCTACATATATTATTAGGTAAGTTAAATTAATGGAATTCATAGCTTTATTTTTTTCGGGTATTTTTTTTACAATTTTTCCTGTAATAAATCCCGACTACTATGCCTATTCTGGAATCTATTCGACTGCAGAGTTGGATGGAGATTGGGAGGTTTTATATATATATATAAATTATATTTTTCGTGAGACTGGTTTTACTTATGATCAGTTTCGTTTTTTTATTTTTTTATTTTCATTAACTGGGTTTTGGTTGCTTCTATCAAAATTAAGGCCAACCTTAAAAACTAAAAGTTTTTTTAGCGCTTATTCATTGATAATGGCGATAAGTATAATTGTGTTAGTACTAGAATATTTTGTGATCCGAATACGAGCAGGTCTTTCAATAGGAATGTTTATGTGGGCCTTTTATTTTTTTTGTAGCAAGAAAAGGGCTAAGCAATTTATAGGATTACTCATGCTTACATTTGCATATTTAACGCACCAGCATACTGCAATCGTGCTAAGTGTTTTTATTTTTGCTCCATGGTTATTTGCTGTATTTAGTAAAAACTCAAAGCTAATGAATAATATTTATTTTACAATTTTACTTTTTCTTACCATTGCGTCTTTGTATTATTTAAATGATACTTATATTCTGCGAGGTGAGCATTTATTTTCTCGACTAAATCCCATAAGACTTTTAGCCTTATCTGGTATACCTTTAGTGATTTACTTGATGTTTCCTAAAGAGTCAAAATTAAGTCCAGAAGTTTCTCCTGGGTTATATATGTTTCCAAAACTTTTTACTCAGCTATATATTTTTTTCGCTTTAGGTTTGGCTATTATGTGGCTCCTTGGTTTAGCAAATGAATCTGGAGAGGCTATTGTTAGAGTTTTTACTTTATTTTCTATACCTGCAATAATTGCTTTGAGACTTAAGGGATTATTTTTTAATGCCAAGGTCCCCTCGTTTATATTGATGAGTAATGCATTATTTTTTATTCATGCATTGGTAGGTGGTTCGAGTTAATGGCTAAAAAATTTATTAAAGTTGTATTGCATGGAGGGTTAGGTAACCAGCTATTTCAATATTTATTAGCTAAAATTTTAATGGTCAAGCATCCTCAATATGAAATCAAAATGATTGATGACCTGTTATCTAAATATAATGTTGTACGTAATTTTGAATTATCTACTATTTTAAATGGTAGTGAAGTTCAATCTTATAGAGCTGATTGGTTAATTAGGTTAAGGTTACCTAAAATTATGGGTAGACTATCAAGGACAAGGGAATCTGTAGTGCGAATACCATATTATGGCTATATCGTTGATGGGTATTATCAGTCAGTTGACAGTTATCTTGCCTTTTCAGATTACTCTATAGCTAGTGCAATTGAATCAATCAGGGCAGCTGTTTATGAAAAGAATATATTAACTCAGCCTTTAAAAAATAAAGTTAGACATCTCCGTTTGACTGATTTCTTTGAAAGCGATCAAGAGGCTAGAGTCTATATAAGAAAATGTTTAGCTGAAGTTGACTCTGATCTTGATTTTGTTACCGACCAAGAAGATCTTTTGTTGGATGAACTAAAGCACTTCAAATCACATTTTGAAGTAAATCTCATTCCGACTTCACATATGCATGCCTGGGATCTCGTGACCCTAATGTCGTCCTATAAACAGATCGTTACAAACGGTTCTACTTTACCTATGTGGGCGGCTATTTTGGCAAAGACAGAATTGACTACTAGCAATAAAAATCATTTTGCTCTTTGGTCTAAATTAGTTCGATTGTAGAAATTACTGAAATTTTTTGATTACAATGTTTAATTTTTAGAAAGCATATATTCTATGAAAGCCGTTATTCTTGCAGGTGGTTTAGGTAGTAGGATTAGTGAAGAAACCTCAGCTAAACCAAAACCGATGGTTGAAATTGGTGGACGCCCCATATTGTGGCACATCATGAAAATGTATTCTGCACACGGCATTAATGATTTCATCATATGTTGTGGTTATAAGGGTTATGTTATTAAGGAGTATTTTGCCAATTATTTTCTTCATATGTCAGATGTCACGATTGATTTGTTAAATAATAAAACTCAAGTGCATCAGGGCTTTGCAGAGCCATGGAGAGTAACGCTTGTTGATACTGGAGAAGATTCCATGACGGGCGGCCGATTAAAGCGCGTTGCTGATTATTTGGGTAAAGAGGAAGATTTTTGTTTGACTTATGGGGATGGCTTAAGTGATGTAAATATATCCGACTCAATAGCGTTTCATAAAAGCCAAAAGTTAAAGGCAACAGTTACTGCTGCGACCCCCCCTGGGCGTTTTGGGGCATTAAATATTAAAAATGATAGAGTCATTAATTTTCGTGAAAAACCTGATGGAGATGGTTCTATGGTTAACGCCGGTTTCTTTATTTTAAAACCATCTGTGCTAGACCATATCGCAGATGATTATACTATCTGGGAAAGAGAGCCTTTGGAAACCCTAGCTGCGGAAGGAAATTTATCAGCTTTTAAACATAATGGTTTTTGGCAGCCTATGGATACACTTAGAGATAAAATGTATTTAGAAGAGCTGTGGCAATCTGGCGAACCACCCTGGAAAATATGGTAATGGACAAAAAATTTTGGTCTAACAAACGCATCCTTATAACTGGACACACTGGTTTTAAGGGAAGTTGGTTGTCTTTATGGCTGCAGTCGTTAGGCGCTCAAGTGATTGGCTATTCTCTTAGTCCTCCAACGAGTCCTAGTTTATTCGATTTGGCTAGGGTTGATGAAGGAATGGTCAGTATTATCGGAGATGTCAGAAACTTTGAAGCATTAAAAAAAGTATTTGATGAGCATAAGCCAGAAATCGTGATTCATTTGGCTGCGCAATCATTAGTTCAATACTCATACAATAATCCAATAGAAACATACTCAACGAATGTCATGGGGACCATAAATTTATTAGAAGTCGTTCGCCAGTCTTTAGGTATTAAAGTTGTGTTAAACGTTACAAGTGATAAGTGTTATGAGAATAAAGAATGGATTTGGGGTTATAGAGAAGATGAGCCTATGGGAGGTTTTGACCCTTACAGTAATAGCAAAGGTTGTTCTGAGCTTATTACATCTGCTTACAGGAGCTCATATTTTAATCCAAAATTATTCGCTTCACATGGCGTGGCACTTGCATCAGCAAGAGCGGGGAACGTAATTGGCGGTGGTGATTGGGCCGATAATCGACTGATTCCCGATATGCTTCGAGCTATTACCGAAGGAAACCCTGTCAATATAAGGAGCCCAAATGCAATTCGACCATGGCAACATGTCTTGGAACCACTATCAGGATATCTTTTATTAAGTCAAAAAATGTATGAGTCAGGGGGTAAATATTCTGAAGCTTGGAATTTTGGCCCGAATGATAATGATACGAGATCTGTAGAGTGGATAGCTAATTTGTTAATAGATATATGGGGTCAAGATGCAAGCTGGAAGATTGATAAAGAAGTTCATCCTCACGAAGCGCATTACTTGAAGTTAGATTGTACTAAGGCGAAAACGATTCTAAATTGGGAGCCTAAATGGAGCCTGACCGAGGCGATTCACTCTATATGTTTTTGGCATAAGGCTTATCTGAATGGGGATGATATAAAATTAGTTTGCAATAAACAAATAAATGATTATCAGTCAACCTGTTAGTTTTTCTACTAATTAATAAGAGATTTTTTTATGGATAAATTACAAGAAATAAGAAATAAAATTGCAGCATTAGTAGATGAATTTTCTGCAATCCAGTATGAGCAAAAAGCTTTTATCCCAGGATCAACCATTGTCCCTCCATCAGGAAAAGTCATTGATGCGGCAGAGCTTAAAAACATGGTTGATGCGTCTTTAGATGGCTGGTTAACAACAGGTCGTTTCAATACAGCATTCGAAAAGCGCTTAGCTGCATACATGGGTGTTAAGTTTCTTATTTCAACGAACTCAGGATCTTCAGCAAATTTGTTAGCATTCTCAGCCCTAACATCTCCAAGGCTAGGCGATCGTGCAATTAAGCCGGGCGATGAGGTAATTGGTGTTGCAGCAGGATTTCCAACAACTGTAAATCCTATATTACAGTTTGGCGCAGTGCCTGTTTTTGTGGATATCGAATTGTCATCACATAATATTGATGTCACAAAAATAGAGGCTGCAATTACCCCAAAAACAAAAGCTATTATGCTGGCCCATTCACTCGGCAATCCATTTGATTTGAAGGTTGTGAAAGAAATATGTGAGCGTCACTCCTTATGGTTAATTGAAGACAATTGTGATGCCTTAGGTTCTAGATATGACGGACAGTTGACGGGTACATTTGGCGATATTGGTACTTTAAGTTTTTATCCTGCACATCACATTACAATGGGCGAGGGCGGAGCGGTGTTTACAAACAACGCAGAACTAAAGTCAATTGCAGAGTCCTTTCGTGATTGGGGCCGAGATTGTTATTGCCCACCTGGTAAAGACAATACATGCAATAAACGTTTTTGTTGGAAGTTGGGTAATCTACCCGAAGGCTATGATCATAAGTACACTTATGCTCATCTTGGCTACAATTTAAAAATTACAGATATGCAAGCAGCTTGCGCATTAGCTCAGATGGATAAGTTGGACAATTTTATTCAAGCTCGTAAAGATAATTTTGCATACTTAAGGAATCGATTGATTTCGTGTGAAGAATATTTACATTTGCCGGACCCGACCCCAAATAGTGATCCGTCCTGGTTTGGATTTTTAATGACAATACGTCCTGAAGCAGATATTCAAAGAGTTGATTTGTTAAATTATTTGGATCAAAACAAAGTCGGAACACGCCTTTTATTTGCTGGCAACCTTACACGTCAACCATATATGATTGGTAGAAACTTTAGAGTTAGTGGTGACCTTACGAATACTGATTTGGTTATGAATAACAGCTTTTGGGTTGGTGTTTATCCTGGCTTAAGTCAGGAAATGTTAAGTTTTATTGCAGATAAAATTGAAAATTTCTTTGGCGTTAATTTTTAATGTTTGATATACATCCAATAGGTATTCCAGGATGTTATGAAATACAGCCTAAAGTTCAAGAGGATTTGCGTGGTCACTTTGTTAAAGTTTTTCATAAAGGAGAGTTTGAAAAGAGAAACTTAGAAGTAGAGTTCGCTGAAGAGTATTACTCATATTCAAAAAAAGGGGTGATTCGTGGCATGCACTTTCAGACACCACCTTGCGACCATTTTAAATTGGTTTATTGTCCTTTCGGCGAAATTTTCGATGTTGTCGTTGACTTGCGCCTGGGGTCGCCGACATATGGCCAAGCTAGGTCTATTAACTTAAGTGCTAGAGCCGCTAATTATATATATATTCCCAAGGGAATAGCTCATGGCTTTTGTGTAAAAAGCGACTCTGCAATTTTAGTTTATAAACTTTCATCAACATATTCTCCTAAGCATGATTCAGGTTTGCTTTGGAGTTCTGTTGAAGTGGATTGGCCTGAAAAGAATCCAACTATTTCAGAACGCGATCAAAAGTTCTCTTGGTTATCAGACTTCGAAAGCCCTTTTATTTATGAGTCATAAGCTTCAGGAATCAAACATTGCATTAGTAACTGGTGCAACTGGATACATTGGTTCAAATTTGGTTAGGCGTCTAGTATCTGATCATTGGTGTGTTCACATAATCGTAAGGTCTAGTTCTAATCTAGAAGTTTTAAATCCCATTTTAGAAAAACTTGTTGTTCATGAGCATGACGGAACAACAAAAAATATGATTGAGATTGTTTTCAATGCATGTCCTGACGTAATTTTTCATTTAGCTTCTTTGTTTATTGTTCAGCATAAGTCTGATGATATAGAGTCATTAATTACATCAAATATACTTTTTTCAACTCAGCTCGCAGAGGCTGCTGCAGTTCATGGAGTAAAGAAATTTATTAACACGAGCACTTCATGGCAACACTTCGAGCAGCCAGGTTATTTGCCAGTAAATTTATACGCATCTACTAAGCAAGCTTTTGAAGATATATTGAAGTACATTGCTGATTCATCTGAATTAAAAGTGCTCAGTTTAGTTTTGTTTGATACTTATGGCCCTGGCGATTTTAGACCAAAACTTGTATCTTTGTTAATTAACTCAATTAAAAGTCAAAAAGTTCTAGAAATGTCTCCAGGTATGCAGAAGATAGATATTGTTTATATTGATGATGTAGTTAATGCATTTTTAAAAGCATCTTGTTATCTTGACAATTCTAAAGACCTCTTCTCACGTTATGCGGTAAGTTCAGGTTTGCCTATTACGCTTTTAGACTTTGTTACGCTTTTAGAAACTACACTTAATGTTAAATTAAAAATAAATTGGGGGGCTAGACCATATAGAGTTAGGGAAGTTATGAATACGTGGCAAAAATTTGATTTATTGCCTAATTGGAATCCACAGGTTACTCTTTCTGAGGGCCTTAAAAAGTTAGTATGATTCAAAAAGATAAATTGTGGCTAATAAGTAATTACAATTATGACCCTTCGGAGGTTATTTCAAGGATTTCAGATCCTTACATTATCTGTAATCAAGGTAGTGAATCAATCGTTCCGAATAAATTAAGACAAGCAGGATCGTTTATTCAAAGTAGCCATACTGGACACAATTTAAGCGATTATCTTGAATACATTATTCAGAATTATAAAAACCTTCCTGACAGCTTAGGTTTAGCAAAAGGGAATATTTTTCCAAGACATATTACCGAACAAGTTTTTATAGAGCGTCAGCTTCAAGACGGATTTGTTCCGTTGTATTCTGACAACTCTACATTCACTCCCTCATATCATTGGCTTTTTAGATTTTTTGCTGCTCAGCAGACAGCACCTGGTTATTTTTTAGAGGTTGCAAACAGTTGGTATGCTAGACGTAAAAAAATTGGTAAGTTTTATCCAAGAATTAATGATATGTTTGCAGAATTTTTTAAACGACCTTCGCCACGCTATATTACTTTTGTGCCCGGAGCTTGTATGATAATTCCTGCCCCAAATATAATTCGCTGGCCAGTCGATACCTATCAGAGACTTTACGAAGCGGTTACCTATGAATTTTTCCCTGTTGAGGCGTATCACTTAGAAAGATGTATGTTACATTTTTTTCTTTTTCCTAAGGTTTAGGTATGTCAACTAAGCACGCTTTAAAAATACCACTACTATCAATACTTATCCCTCTATTCAATTACAATGAGGGTTTGGTGCGAATTATTTCCGGATTTAATTTAAGAAATGTAAAGCAGTGTGAAATTTTGGTGTACGACAACTCTGATAATGATAGTAGTGAAAAAACAATTGATGAGTGGAAAACAAAGTCTAAATGTAACATTACTTATATTAGAAATATACCAGCAATTGGCCCTGTAAAAAATTGGAATAATCTTTTAGATGCAGCTAAAGGGAAATTTTCCTTGTTGATCCATCATGATGAGTTCCCTATTGGGTCAGATTTCATTTCTCAGTTGTGTGACAAAATAGAAAAATTCCCTGAAATAGATATCTTCATTCTCGATTGCATTCTTGTTGATTCTCTATCTGGAAGGAATAAGCGTAATATACCAAGCTTCATTAAGTCTCTATTGCTTAAATGTCGCGCCACCTATTTGCACAGGAGGAACTATATTGGCCCTACAGCAACTGTTGTGTGCAGGACTAAATATTATCCTAGATTTGATGAAAGATTGATTTGGCTTGTCGATACAGACCTTTATGTGCATATGTTTTTAAGAAGTAGAAAATATATGTATCATCCAAATATTAAAGTCGGTTCCCTTCAGGGAAGAAAAGACTCAATCACAGCTAAAATTTCAAGCTCTCTTAAGGCGATTAAGGCGAGAGAGATTTCTTACCTTGCTAAAACTAAGGGCTTCAATAATATGTGGCTTAATAATGACTTATTTTCAAAAATTCTAAGGTCTTTAGAATTTGTATTTTGGGGGCTGATGAGAGTGTTTACGGAAATATTTTATTTAGTAGTAAATCATTCTGCACTTCCGAAGTCATTAATCGATCGTGCGATTGAACCAATAAATAAAAAGTGAATTTTTATATGTGTTTAATAAATGTTTTTAGAGGGAAATGCTAGCATGTTAAGTGTTTCTGAAAAATTTGCTTTTACATTACTCATGCCAATATACGACAGGGATGATATAGATCAATTATTTGTAAGAGCCGTGGATAGCGTTTATAAAAACACTGTATTACCTAATCATTTTATTTTGATTGTTGATGGGCCAGTTAGAGAGTCACTTAGATTAAAAATTGTAAAAACTGAGTCACTATATAACATTGAAGTAGTCTGGCTCCCGGATAATATAGGCATAGCTAACGCATTAAACATAGGGTTAAGTAAAGTTAAAACAGAATGGGTAGTACGTGCTGATGCTGATGATTATAATTTACCAAATCGATTTAAAGAACAAATAAATTTAATGCTGCAAGGTTATGATCTTATTGGTTCAGCTATTCAAGAAGTGGACATAAAAGGTGAGAATATTGCTATAAAAAGAACACCGTGTGAACACGACGCTTTAAAATGCTTCGCTAAATACAGAAATCCATTTAATCATATGACTGTTGCTTTTCGAACTAGTTTGGCTCAAAAGTGTGGCGGCTACCCTAATATTTATTTAAAAGAAGATTACGCCTTGTGGGCTTTGATGATCAAGAATGGTGCAAAGTTAGCCAATTCTTCACTTGTATTAGTGAAGGCTACAGCAGGTTGGGATATGTATAAAAGAAGAGGGGGTTTACTTTATGCTAAATCAGAAGTTGAATTACAAAAACATTTAGTAAGGTGCGGTGTAAAATCGTATTTTGCTGCTATATACCATGGAGGATTAAGAGCGCTTGTTTATCTTTTACCTAGCTATATAAGAGGTCTGATATATGAATCTGTTTTGAGAAGTCACTGACCCTAACTTTTTAATTTAATAAAATGATCATAGGAAATGGATTAGTTGCCAGAGCGTTCAAATCTTATTTTGATAAAGATTTAGATTTTATTGTTTTTGCTTCGGGCGTTTCAAATTCAAAAGAAACGAGTCCCAATGAATTTAACCGTGAACGTTCGTTATTGCTTGATGCAATAGCCAAAGATAAATTCTTGTTATATTTCAGTACTTGCAGTCTTTATGATGCTGAATTACAGAATTCGCCTTATGTGCAACATAAAAAAGACATGGAAGTATTGGTCTCCGGATCGAAAAAGTATATGATTTTTAGACTACCTCAATTGATTGGTAAAACTGAAAATAAAAATACACTTTCTAATTATATCTATAGTCATATTGTTAATGGAATTAAATTCAGTATTTGGAAGAGGGCACAGCGTAACATCATTGATATTGAAGATGTTGCAAGTATAGTTAATTATTTAGTGAGACACACTGGTATACATAATTCAGTTGTTAATGTGGCTTGTTCTTTTTCAATTTCAATTACTTCTTTAGTAAGTACTTTTGAACAGGTTACAGGTATTTCAGCTAACTATGACCTTATCAATTCCGGAGCCGCTTATCCGATTGATACAACCTTAGTTTCAGAAGTTTTGCCAAAATTAGGAATTAATTTTGATGATGACTATATTGAGAAAATAGTAAGAAAATACTATTTTTGAATGAATTTAAAATTTAATGTCTAGAAATTTAAAACTTATTTGCCAAAATTGATTTCTTAAGAGATAACAGGCCTTTGATAAATACGACTTTTTTTGATTGAAAATTTATGAGTAACTTAAAGTTAACCATTATTGGTGGAAGTGGATTTATAGGAACTCGATTATGTGATCGATTGATTAAGTCAGATTTAGATTTTGAAATTATCGACAAAATAAAAAGTTTAAAATTTCCCAATAAAACATTAATTGGCGATGTTCGCTCACTTGACTCACTAATTGCGTCTATTGAGCCTAATAAAATACTTATTAATTTAGCCGCAGAGCATCGAGATGATGTCTACCCTAAATCCTTGTATCATGATGTAAATGTTATAGGTGCTGTAAATGTATGTGAGTTGGCTGAGAAGAAGGATTTAAAAACTATAATTTTTACTAGTTCAGTTGCTGTTTATGGTTTTGCTCCATTAGGAACCGATGAATCTGGCTCATTAAATCCATTTAATGATTATGGAAAAACAAAATATGAGGCTGAGTTAGTGTATGAAAAATGGCAGAAAAAAGATCCTAAAAATCGTACTTTAGTGATCATTAGGCCTACTGTAGTTTTTGGCGAGCGAAATAGGGGTAATGTATATAGCCTCTTAAAGCAAATTGCATCAGGTAGGTTTATTATGATTGGAGATGGGCTCAATCGCAAGTCTATGGCTTATGTTGAAAATGTTGCAGCTTTTATTGAGTATTGCCTAACGCTCAAATCTGGAATCCATATTTACAATTATGTAGATAAGCCTGATTTCACAATGAATGAATTGGTCTCTCGTATAAGAAAGATTGTAGGCCGGCCAGATAAAACCAGATTAAGAATGCCTTATTTTGTAGGAATTTTAATTGGACAAGCATTCGATTTATTGGCATTTATAACGCGCAAGAAATTTTCTATAAGCTCTATTCGAATTAAAAAATTCTGCAGCAATTCTGTTTATGAGTCTGCTGTATCATCTTCAGGCTTTATTGCGCCAGTGCATTTAATTGATGGAATGAAAAGTACGGTTAGATTTGAATTTTTGGAAGATCATCATGCTGATAAAGAAGTTTATTTTACTGAATAAATTGCATCAAAAAAATTTTACTAGAATTGTTTAGGTATTGAAGTGTTTTTAAAAAATCAATCTTTACTAAAAAGACAGCGAAACTTTAATTTTTCTTATAAGAGCAATTAGCAAACCTAGGCCAAAACCCCACATGATACCCAGTAAAGCAGAGTATTTAAAAGAAGGAAAAGGCTTTCTTTCAATGTTGACGCTACTTACCTTATGAGCTATGTCGTCCGACATAAAATTGTATTCATTTAACATTCTAGTTTCACTGATGCTATTTAGAATAATTTCTGCGATTAAGAGCTTATCGTTAAAAGTCGGCATGTTTGTACTCATTTGTTCTTTAATTTTATTGCTAACTTCAATCAAAATTTTAAGTTTATTTTTTTTGAAATCAATCAAAGGCTGCGCAATTTTATTTTGACTGAGACTTAATTCATCTGCTACCTGATTTAAGCAATCATTAATAATTGTTTTATCGGTATTTTGCATACTAATTTTGATTAAAATAATCTCTTTTGCAGCAGAAAAATTACTCCCATCAGCATTGCTGAAGTTAATATTTTTTATTGCACTTAAGGGACAGAGGGGAAATTTTTCTTTTAAGAAATCATTATTTTTTGCTTTAAAGATTGAAAATGTTTTCTGAGGGTTTTCAATAAAAACTCCGGAAATTTTAGCAGGAGCCAATAGAATTGAGCCGTTATAAACGGGCTTTGAAAGCTGCCCATAAAGTCCGCCTAATATACCGCCTATAATAATGAATGTTGCAATCAATTTTCGATTGAAGATTAAAAATTGAAAAATATCAATGAATGATATTTCATTATCGAGTGAAGTCTGTGCTCTTTTTTGCGTTTTCATCTTATTTCCATTTTATTTTTTAAATGATTAATTTCTATTTGGCCAATGTGATTAGAACCTCTTTCCTTCGCAAGAATCACCTGCTTTTGACGCTCAGTTAAACCCCTTAATTTTTCTGGAGTATGTGTATTAAAGCAATGAGGACAAGAAATGCCGGGTGTGTATTTCTCACTTTTCATATCATTTACTGATAAAGGATATCGACAGGCATAACATTGATCATAATCACCCACTTCAAGACCATGTTTAATAGCAACGCGCTGATCAAACACAAAGCATTCACCTTGCCATAAGCTTTCTTCAGCGTTCACTTCTTCCAAGTATTTTAGAATACCACCTTCCAGGTGATACACCTCGTCAAAACCCTCACTTATCATATAAGAAGAAGCTTTCTCACAACGAATACCGCCGGTACAAAACATCGCGACCTTTTTATGTTTCTTTGGATCAAAATGCATTTTCACGTATTCGGGAAATTCACGGAAGGTATTGGTTTTAGGATTAATCGCATTTTTAAAAGACCCAATGGCATATTCGTAGTCATTCCGTGTATCGATCAATACTACTTCAGGGTCAGAGATAATAGCGTTCCAATCTTGAGGTTTGACATATTTGCCCACTGCTTTAGTGGGCGATACACCAGGGACACCTAAGGTCACGATTTCTTTTTTGAGTTTAACTTTCATGCGGTAGAAGGGGTGTTTATCTGACCATGATTCTTTATGGCCAAGACCTTTGAAGCTACCTTTAAAGAGAGGGTCTGTTTTTAAATAGTTGAGTAAGTCTAGAATCGATTTTTCAGGGCCTGCTAAGGTCCCATTGATGCCTTCGTCAGCTAATAGAAGGGTGCCTTTGATGTTTTTAGATACGCAGAAATTGAGAAGTGGCTCTCGTAACGTTTTAAAGTGAGGAAGACTCACGAAATGATACATGGCAGTGGTTAAATAGGTGTCTTGCATGAGCTTTATTCTTTATTAAAACCTCTAAAAATGTTATTTTATCAGTCTTTTCAACGATCTTAAATCTTACGGAGTCAACACAATGGCAATTGAACAAACTTTATCTATTATCAAACCTGATGCAGTTAACAAAAATGTGATCGGTCAAATCTATTCACGTTTTGAGAATGCAGGCTTAAAAATTATCAAAGCTAAAATGACGCACCTTTCACAAGCCGAGGCAGAAGGTTTTTACGCCGTTCACAAAGACCGCCCTTTCTTTAAAGATCTAGTGAGTTTTATGATTTCAGGCCCTGTCATGATTCAGGCTTTAGAAGGTGAAAACGCTGTTTTAAAACACCGTGATTTGATGGGGGCCACAAATCCTAAAGAAGCAGCGCCTGGAACCATTCGTGCTGATTTTGCAGAGAGTATTGATGCGAATGCGGTGCATGGATCGGATTCTTTGGACAACGCTAAAAACGAAATTAAGTACTTCTTCGGTTAATTTTTAAATGACTAACTTGCTCGATTTGGACTACGAGCACCTCGTTTCATATATCGAAACGTTTGGTGAAAAGCCTTATCGAGCTAAGCAGTTGATGCATTGGATTTATCAAGAAAATATTATTTATTTCAATGAGATGACCGATATTTCTAAAGTATTTCGTGATATATTAAAAGACAAAACCACCATTGAATTTCCATCCGTTATGAGTGATGCTCTGTCGGACGACGGCACACGTAAATGGCTATTCGATGTGGGTGGAAATAATGGCATCGAAACCGTTTTTATTCCCGAAGATGACAGAGGTACTTTATGCATTTCGTCCCAAGTAGGATGTGCGCTTGAATGTACATTTTGCTCGACCGGTCGGCAAGGGTTTAATCGTAATTTAACCACGGCCGAAATTATAGGCCAACTCTGGTTGGCTAATTTTTATGTTCGACAACAAGAAGGGTATAACGGACTCCCCAATACGGATCGCATTATCAGTAATGTCGTTATGATGGGGATGGGTGAGCCTTTAGCTAATTACGATAATGTTGTGAGTGCTATGAAATTGATGTTAGACGACAAGGCTTATGGTTTAAGTCGCCGTCGCGTGACCCTCTCTACTAGCGGGCTAGTGAACGCTATGGATCGTTTAAAAGAAGATTGCCCTGTAGCTTTGGCAGTGTCACTTCATGCATCGAACGATAAATTAAGAGACGAGATAGTACCCATCAATAAAAAATTCCCCATTTCAGAACTGATGGCAGGTTGTCAGCGTTATCTAGAAAAAGCACCGAGAGATTTTGTGACCTTTGAATATGTGATGTTAGACGGTATTAATGATTCAATCGAGGACGCAAAAGCCTTACTTAAAATTGTAAAAGACGTGCCGTGTAAATTTAATTTAATCCCTTTTAATCCGTTTCCAAATAGCGGGTATCGATGTTCATCAAATGAACAAATAAGACGATTTAAAGAAGTCCTCATGAACCAAGACATTATTGTGACGGTCAGAAAAACGCGTGGGGATGATATTGATGCCGCTTGTGGACAGCTCGCGGGACAGGTTAAAGATAAGACCACAAGATCTCTAAAAAGAATTAACTTAATTCAATAAATTATTGATTATAAAACTATAAATGAAAGAAATTTTAATTAAAAAACCGACCTATCAAGTGATGGTGGGCTCTGTTCCTGTCGGGGGTGGATCTCCTATTGTGGTGCAATCGATGACCAATACCGATACGGCAGATATTGAAAAAACGACGCAGCAAGTTTATGAGTTATGGGAAAAGGGTTCTGAAATTGTTCGAGTGACAGTGAATAATGAGGCATCAGCGGATGCTATTCCTTACATTATTGAAAACTTAAATAAGCGAAATTGTTTTGTGCCGATCGTGGGTGATTTTCATTTTAACGGACATAAATTATTACAAGCCTACCCTGAGTGTGCAAAAGGACTCGCTAAGTATCGAATCAATCCAGGTAATGTAGGTAAGGGCAGTCGTCGCGATGAGCAATTTGAAGCGATGATTCAAATTGCTAAAACGTATGATAAGCCGATTCGTATTGGGGTCAATTGGGGTAGTTTAGATCAAGCGAAATTGGCTTCCATGATGGATGAAAATGCGAAATTAAAAAACCCATTATCATCCGATGCATTGATGCGTGAAGCTTTAATTCAGTCCGCATTAGAAAGTGCTGAGCAAGCGGTTTCTTGGGGGCTCAATAAAAACAAAATTATCATCTCTTGTAAAGTGAGTCATGTGCAAGATTTAATTCTCATTTATCAAGCGTTAGCTAAAAGAACTGCATATCCCTTACATTTAGGGCTCACCGAAGCCGGTATGGAATCGAAAGGTATTGTGGCATCGAGTGCGGCTCTCGCAATTCTTTTACAGCAAGGCATAGGCGACACAATTCGCGTGTCACTCACCCCGACACCTGATGAGCCTCGCACGAAAGAAGTGGTGGTGGCCCAAGAAATTCTACAAACCATGGGGATTCGTTCTTTCACACCTTTGGTGATTGCATGTCCTGGATGTGGTCGCACGACTTCGACTTATTTTCAGGAGCTGGCTCTAGAGATCCAAACTTTTCTTCGTGAATCCATGCCGCAATGGAAAAATACCTATCCGGGTGTGGAGGATATGTCAGTCGCTGTCATGGGGTGTGTGGTCAACGGTCCTGGAGAATCAAAGCTCGCCAATATTGGGATTAGTTTACCCGGTACCGGTGAGATTCCAGTTGCCCCAGTATTCGTCGATGGTGAAAAAACTGTCACCCTAAAAGGGGATGGTATCGCGAATGAATTTAAAGCGATTGTCATGAACTATGTGGAATCGCACTATTCAAAGTTAAAATAACGACTATGAGCAAAAAATTACAAAGCGTTAAAGGTTTCTATGATGTCTTACCTGATAAGACACCGCTCTGGCATTTTGTCGAAGATAAGATACGTGAAGTGTTAAATCTTTACGCTTACGAAAAAATTAATTTGCCCATCGTTGAACCGACTTCACTTTTCATTGAGAGCGTCGGCACACATACCGATATCGTTGAAAAAGAAATGTATTCATGGATAGACCCATTAAATGAGGATCAACTCACACTTCGCCCTGAAGGCACTGCCGGATGCGTGAGAGCGGTCATGGAACATAACATGACCTACAATGGCCCCATTCGTTTGTGGTATCAGGGACCTATGTTCAGACACGAGAATGTGCAAAAGGGACGTCAACGACAATTTAATCAAGTGGGTGTCGAAGCGTTTGGATTTAATGATGCCAATATTGATGCCGAACAAATCTTATTATTAGCGAGACTCTGGAAAGTACTCGACATTAAGGATGTGGAACTTCACATCAATTCAATCGGTGACCCTGAAGATCGGTTGACCTATCGCACCGAACTTATTCGTTACTTTGAGAATCATCAAGACATTTTAGATGATGATGCGAAACGACGACTCTATCAAAACCCATTGCGGATTTTGGATAGTAAAAACCCCCTCATGCAGGCAATGATAGAAGGGGCACCTAAATTATCCGATTATTTAAATAGTGAAGCAAAAGCGCACTTTGATTCAGTATGTTGCTATCTCAATGAAGCAGGTATTCCCTTCAAATTGAATCATCGCTTAGTAAGAGGTCTTGATTATTACAATCGAACTGTATACGAATGGGTGACGAATCGATTAGGGAGTCAAGGCACCATTGCGGGCGGTGGTAGATACGATTATTTAATTGAACGATTAGGTGGGGATAAAACACCTGCATGTGGTTTTGGTATTGGCATGGAACGAATCATTTTACTATTAGAAGACATGGGGGTGGTTCTCCAAAACGAACCCAATATTTACCTTGTGAACTTAGGGGAAGCAGCCGAAAAATACGCGCTGAAATTATCAGAAACGTTAAGATCCCACGGATTAAAAGTGGTTTTAAATTCAGGGGGCAGTAGCTTTAAATCACAAATGAAACGTGCTGATAAAAGTGGTGCAGCATTTGCTGTCATCTTAGGCGACGATGAAATGAAAGAAGGTATTGCACAAGTGAAATCCTTAAGGATTGAAAATCAACAATCTAGGATTCTATTAGATGAATTAGCGCTATTCTTATTGAAACAAACATCATGAAAAAAATACTCGAAGTCAAACATTTAAAAGTGTCTCCCATCCGTGAGCCACGTAAAATTTTAGTGGATGATGTTTCATTTGATTTGTATCCGGGTCGCACTACTTGCATCGTGGGCGAATCTGGCAGTGGTAAAAGTCTCACTGCACTTTCCATCATGAAGCTTTTGTCATCGCAACTCAGACAAACAGGTGACATCTATTTTGAAGGTCAAAATATTTCCATACTTTCTAATGAGGATATGCGACCTTTTCGAGGTCAATCGATGGC
>Ga0209442_1000244_pt1 | contig 32939 bp, 5 predicted proteins | sample LauGreSBDMM110DD_2_FD_187565 | JGI IMG/M metagenome (GOLD analysis project Ga0209442, IMG submission 187565) | Freshwater lake microbial communities from Lake Michigan, USA - Sp13.BD.MM110.DD (SPAdes) (version 2) | ecosystem: Environmental > Aquatic > Freshwater > Lake | place: Lake Michigan, USA...
TATTATTTTACCCAAAGATCAAAATGGAATTGACATACCTGGTATTGCTGGTTATGAAATTCTAAGAGGATCTAGAGAAGGTAATAAAACAATTATTGCTAAAGGAATGGTAAATAATTTTAGAACTTTTAAATTAACTGGTTCTTTGTCTCAAAACAGAACTGGTTTATATGCCAATTATCCTTATAATACAATTAAACCAATTGGTTCAACGACAAATAGTAATTTTCATAATTATCTATATAATGATCCCTATATTAAAAATATGGATAATAGTAATGATGTTAAAAATCAAGATATTCCAACAGATGTATTTACTTTTCATTCTCCAGATACAATGTTTAGAACTCCATTTCTTTCTACTACAGAATTTAAAATTTATGGAACACTAAATGGTTATGCTGACATGCAATTTAAAGAACCTGACGGTCATCCAAAATGGAAACTTCTTTCTGACGGTGTAGTAATACCAATTCTTCTTGCTGGTTTAACTGAAGCAATATTATCGTTGGTAGGTAAAAGAACTCAAAACCAAACAAGAATATCTGGTGGTGCGCTTACTAGTGCAGCAAGTACTGGTCCAGCTGATGCAGCTTTGGCTGCACAAATTTCAGCAAATGCTACTCTGGCAGGTGCAGCTGGAGTTTATAATACATTCTGGAATGGTTATTATACTATTGGAGGTGGTAGTATTGCTGATGCTCTTACAATACTTTCTCCAACAGGTGGATATTCAAATACTAATCTTGCAACTGCAGAAAACGCGTTACTAGGTGCAATTAATACTGCAGCAGCTTCAGGAGCAGTTACTCCAGCAACTATAGAAGGTAGTATTATACTTCCTGACTTTGCATACTTAAATCCTCTGCAAAGAAGTCTTGGTGCACTTAATCAAATATCTTTTTACTTTTCTGAAGGAGCAGACATAGCACTTAAGTTATTCTATTTAATGACTAGTTATAAACAATATGCATTACAACAAATAAGTCATGGTTATTATAGTAATATGGTTAAATTATCTATAAGTAATTTAAATAGATTTAGTATTGAAGATAGTTTTTATATGAGAGACAATATTCAAGAAGTATCAACTTATCAAAACAATACAGGTTCATTTATAAATTATACAATAAATAATTTAAAAAGATCAGATGCCGTTGTAGTAAGAACAGAGTCTGGACCATACTTTAACTTAGCTTATCCTGATGGTGTTACTATTGGGCCTAATCTAATTACTACAGGTTTTACTGATAAATCATTAGTTACTTTAGGTACAGTTGTTCAAAACAGTTCTGATCCAGGATTTATTAATACTAATTTACCAAACTTTAATGGTAATGATTTTACTACACCATTTAGTACTAAGATTGCAAGTCATTATGGTGGACTAAAAGGAAGAGTAAGAAACCAATATGGTCAATTAGGAAGTGAGTTTCAAATTGTAATTACCCCATGTGAACAAAGATTATCTGATTATAATATTGCTACTCCAAATTGGACATGTCCTATAGATAATATTTCATATAATTTTAGAACTATTGTAAACACACCTATATTTTTTGGAGGAGATACGTATATAAACAGGTATACTGAAAAAAATAATATGATGTTTTATTTTGATTGGTTATATGGGCAGCCTGATGGATTTGAATATAATTACTTCTTAAGAAGTATGATTCCAAATGCAAGATTTTCTGTAAATAGTATTACATATGATGTAAATAATATAAGTGAATTATTTAGTGGTTTCCCATCAGTACCAGGAATTGGAGCATGGCCAGGAACTGCATATAATTTAGATTACTATGTAAGTAATTTACGAAGATATAATTATAAAAATGACAAAGATCTAGGTATTGGTATTTCACTTCCTAATTTAAGTTTATTTAAAAATACTTATAGAGGTCTTTTTTCTGTAAGAGAAGCATATTTTTATCTTGCTAATTCAGGTATAAGAGATTTCTTTGTAGAGTCTGAAGTTCTTATTGATTTTAGAAAACAAAGCATAAGAACAGGAGGTAAGCATTATGATCCATATAGATATACGGATTATGAAACAATGTTTAATATGAATCCTGAAGTCATGGGTATACTTAGTGAATATGTTTATGATTATTCATTAAGTGTCTCAAAACTTTATAATCAATACTTTTCTTCAGGAAGCATTCAATCAAGATACTATGATCCTAATATAGCTAAGTTATGTTATACATATTATCCAGATAGAATTATTTATTCTTTGCCTCAACAAGATGAAGCCATTAAAGACAGTTGGTTTATTTATCTTGTAAATAATTATAAAGAATTTAAAGGTCAAATATCTGGAATCAAATCAATTAACAAAAGTGGAATTTTTATTACATTTAAAAATGAAAGTCCTTTAATGTTTCAAGGTGTAGACACACTTGAAACAGATCTTAATACAAAAATTACTATAGGGGATGGTGGTTTATTTTCTCAACCACAACAAGCAGTATCTAATGCTGACAAAGCATATGAATATGGTTCATCACAAAATAGATTATCTATTATTTCGTGTCCTGCAGGGATATTTTATATTTCACAAAACCAAGGCAGAATTTTTTCATATGGTCAAGGTTTACAAGAACTTTCACAAACTGGATTAAAATGGTGGTTTTTATTATTTATGCCTTATAAACTAACAATTGATTTTCCTAATTATCCTTGGCAAGATAATCCAGTTGCTGGAATTGGATGTCAAACAACTTATGATAGTTCAAGTTCTGTTTTATATTTTACTAAAAAGGATTATCAATTAAAATTACTTTATAAAAATCGTGTTACTTATGTACCATTAAATTTAAATGGTACTGGTGATTATTTTATATTAGATGATAATACAAATTTAATATTTTATTTAGGAAACCCTTTCTTATTTGAAGATTCTTCATGGACTATTAGTTATGATCCAAAGGCTCAATTTTTTATAAGCTTTCATGATTGGCATCCTGATTTATTAATACCAACTAAAGATATATTTTTAAGTACTAAAAATAATACACTTTGGAAACATAATTTTAGTTGCAATAGTTTTTGTAATTACTATGATACACAATATGGTTTTGAAGTTGAATTTCCAATTATATCCGGAGAAACAGTAATGACAACACGTTCTATGCAATATGTATTAGAATGTTATAGAAGAAATGCAAATAATTGTGTAGATCAACATAATGTTCTTGATTATAATTTTGACAGAGCAGTAATATATAATTACGAACAAGTGTCGGGTTATCTAAATCTTAATATATATCCTAAAAATGATATTACTTTATCTTTAGAATATCCTAAATTAAATGCAAATCAAAATTCTTATGATATTCTTTTTTCCAAAGAAGAAAATAAATATAGATTTAATCAATTTTGGGACATTACTAAAGATAGAGCTGAATTTCCTATTGGATCAGATTATCCTCCAACAGGACCTGTAATACCAGGTACAACAATTATACAAGGTAGTTACTCATCAAATAATATTTGGATAACTGCTAGTAATGGGGTGACAAGAATTCTTAATCCAAACAATATGGATTATAATAAATCACAAACAGAAAGAAAGAAATTTAGAAATTATATAAATTTCTTAAATTTGAGCAGAGTTCAATGTAATGATATAAATATGATATTAAAGTTTTCAAATTCTAAAAATGAATATTCCCCAAGATAATGTATAATAAAAAAGTTCTTATAGATTCAATCAAGAAGTTAGGAAGTGTAAAATCACCACCTAAGAAGAAAGATATGATAATTGATTCCCGTGGTCAATGGGCTCATCCTGGACAAAATACTAGAATACCTAGTAATAACATTACTATGGATGCAGTACCGTATCCAGTATATGGAGATCCCAATGTAGGTCCATCACGTATGATGTATCCGGAACAAGAATATAATTTTCCTGGAGCAGACTATGTTGATGAGTATCCACAGATGAATTCTAAACCGTTATTAAAAAATAAATATGGTGGTGAATTGCCGAAGTTTCAAGATGCAGGTACAGTAAGTAAAGGCCTCTCTAAAGGTTTAGATTTATTATCAAAAGTAACTAGATCTAACTATAACCCTTTAGTTATACCAATAAAAAAAATTGGATATAAGATTGCTTCACAACATGCTATGTATGATAGATCAAAGCAAGAGATATTAAAGGCTCTTTCAGGTAAAAGTAGTAGTGGATATTTTGGTAACACCAAATTTTTTTCACAAGACTATGGTCCTGGAAAAAGAGATTTAAATAAATTATATTTTTTTGGTGATGAAACTGGATTTTTACCAGTTAACTATGACTTTTCTTCAGATCCTGGTTTAGATGCAATGGTTGAAAAATATGGACCTTTAAAAGCATTTCTACTTAATTCAGAAGTAGGTCATGGAGAACCTATAAGTGCATTTCAATTAAATACTGCTGATATTCTTAGAAATGAAGGAATAGATGGGAAACAGGGATTTTATGAACCATTACTTAATTTTAGATTTCCTAAGATTGGGGGCTACGGCCCAGAGGTTACTCCTCAGTTTTATTTACCAGATGGTAAATTAAATCTTGATTTATTAGGCAATTCAGATATTAGATATAATGATGTTGCAAAAATAATGGAAAGTATAAATCATCCAGAGCTACAAACACATGTCGGTTACTTAAAAGACCTTGCAAGAGCTAAATTCAATACTTTATTTGATGAAGCTGGAACTGATGTCATACCATTTCAGGTAAATGCAAGTGGAAAAGCTCGTCCTAAATTTTTATTAGAAACAAATCCAGTAGGTCCATTAGATAATATTGCTGGTCATATGGCTTTTTTAAAAAGATTACCTAATAAAGAACTTGAATTAACTAGTAGAGATTTTTGGGGGTTTAGTCCAGCATATGATGAAAAATGGGCTATGAATACTGCTTTTCAAAAAGCACAAAGAAAAGCAATGGAAATGTTTGGTAAACCATTTGTGCTTACACAAACTAATCCAATTAAGTTTAGAAAAGGTGGTGACTCTACAAATGATAATGTTTCTGTAAAAGAATATAATTTTCCTGGAGCAGATTATATTGATAAATATCCACAGATGAAATCTAATAAGTTAGCCAAAAAACAATTAGGAGGAGGACCTACAAGATTTATAGGAATGGCTAGTAGAATGATGGGATTAGTACCTGCAGTAACACATATTTCTAATTTTATAAAACCAATACCTGAATGGAAAAATTCTTTAAATTCACTTTTAAGTTTAGAAGGAGCACTTCCATCAATGCAACCAATTATGCAAAAGATGTCTAAAATAGATCCTGATCGTATAGTTGATTATTATAAAGGTGTAAATCAAATTCCTATGGCTGATTTACAAAATCTTTCTAATACAACAGGAGGTAATTCTTTAATACAATATGGTGATGAACCTTTTCAGGGTGAGTCTCTTTATCATGCAGAACCTAAAGATTATACAAATGCATTTTCTATAGAAAATTGGAAAAAGCAAGCTACCATAGATGCTTATAATTCTATAGATGCGACTTTAGCAAATCATCCTCCATATGGTAAAGATATATTTAAAGGAATAGGTGATTTTAATTTTGCTGCTGGAACAGATGGGTGGGAAGTAAGAAATGATCTTTCAAATTTAGCATCATTTGGTATTGAACCATTTGGACGACAATGGGTTCCTGGTAAAAATGATTTTTTTACTAACTCTGAATTAAAAAAACTTATTACTCAACAAATTCAATGGCAAAGATCACGTAATATATTTAATATAATGTATCCTGAAGGTACTCGTAACTTTAATTTAATGAAACCATCAGATACAGGTAGAGATGAATTATTTAGTCATCTCTTTCCTGATGCAGCTTTACCAAATTTTAGGAGTAAGATTCTCCAACCTGAACAAGAATCTTTTTTAAGAACACTTAATTTTAAAAATCCTAGTATGGGACAAAAAGGTAAACTTAGTAGTATTAATTTATCTACTGCAGGAAGAGCAGATGCAAGTTTACCAAAAACTTTTACAGATTTACAAGAATCACTTAATAAAAATAATCTTTTTACAAGCACACCTGCTAAAGAATTAGTAACTTATAATAGAGATGAACTTGGATTAAGTTTAGAAGATATAACAAAACTAAAACCAGAAGAATTTGAAATACTTAAACAAAAATTAATTAACTTAAATATTAAAAGATCTCGTGACTGGTGGAAAAATGATAATAGTACACCATTTACAGTACAAGATGCTTGGAAAGAAATAAGTAAAATACCTGGATTTAAAAATCAATATGGTGGATCTTCAAAAGGTCTTAGTGTAAAAGAATCTAATATACAAGGTAAAGGTTTATTTATAAATAAACCAATGAAGAAAGGGGAAACAATTGGAATAGCTCATATTAATGATCAGGCTACTCCAATAGTTGGTAAATATCATAATCATTCAGAAGACAATCCTACTGCAATAAATGTATCTAAAGGAAACAAAAGATATTTAGTTGCTGCATCTGATTTACCGGCAGGGACAGAAGTTACTACTAACTACAGATTGCAACCAGAGTTAGAACAACCTGAAGACTTTATGAAAAAAGGTGGAATGACTCCACAAAAAGATGGTTATAGAACTTATTCACCTTTTAAAAAATTGCCATATATAGATGTAGAAACAGATACAATTGATTCAAATAATATTGTTTATGATTTAAATCTACAAGCAGATAATGGCTTAACTAAATTTGTAAGAAAAAATACAGGTTTACATACTCTTCCTGGAGCAAAAGTAATTAGAGAAATTCCTATTAATAGAAAAGGAGGGTCTGCTCCTAGACTTCCTCGTAAGAAAAATTCAAGAGGATATTCAAAAAGTCTTGAAGCAACAAATAAACTTTTTGCTGAAAATTCATTCTTTGCAAAACCAAGATCTAGAAAGAATAAAATCTATGACCCTAATGCTAAGTACTATCAAGATGGTGGTATAAGTAAATTAGAGGGAGATCTTATTTCTAAAGTAATAATGAATAGAAATAGAGGAGTTGACTTTGTAGATAGAGCTTTTGCATTAGGAGAGAATCCAGGAACACCAATGTTTAATCTTCCAGATGATGAACAATTTGGTCAAAATATGTCACACAAGATGGCATGGGGTGATGATGATAATGGTCAAGCTTGGATGTATCCTACAATAATGAATCCTAATGATGAAGCTATTCAAGTTCCTAATCAATATGCTGATTACATTTCTTCTGAAGGTTATAAAAATGCAACAGGAATGAACCAGTATAAAGAAGGTGGAGCTTCAGATTGTCCAAAAGGTTTTTATTGGAATGGAACAAATTGTGTACCAGGAATAAATCCAGAATCAGATTGGTTTAAATTAACTGATGCTCAAAAACGTTTATTAGAAAAAGGAAATAATTTAGCTACTGTTGAAGATTGGTATAAACAATCTCCAGAACAAATGGAAATGTTTAAATCATGGATAGATGAGCATGATGCAGAAACATATTTAAATCAATTAGATCCTGATACTGATCAATCTAAAAGATTTAATGAAGCATTAGGTAATGATAGACAATGGAATCAAGAATGGTATACTAAAAGAAAAACATTACCTCAATTTAAAGATGTTGCAGAAAGAAGACTTGCTATAAAGAATCAAGATATGGTCTCTTCTTTAAAAGATCCTATTAATCTTTCAATGGATTGGTGGAGAACTCATCCATCAGAATTTAGCAATGTTCCTGAAGTATTTTATGCTCCTGAAATAGGTGCAATTACTAGAAAAAATATAGCAGATTATAATACTGATCCACAAGGATATGTAGAAAAATCATATTATACAGATCCAAATGGTAAATTGCAAAATAGTACGATTACACATGAAGAGTCACATATAAGAGATTATTTTGCTCCTCAAAAGAATACAACAGACCATATTAAAAAAAGTGAATGGACTCAACCAGTAATTCTAGATCCATTACAAAAAATTATAACTGCTGAAGAAGCATTATCTGATCCAAGAAATAATGGTTACGCAGGTACGTATCAGCAACAACCAACTGAATTTAGGGCTAGATTAAATGTTTGGAGAAAATCAAATGGAATTGATCCATTAAAAAATTACACAGAAGAAGAGTTAAAATCCATAATAGATAAAAATTTACAAGATCCTAATTTAGATCATCAAATTAAAGAGTTGTATGAAACCATAAAAAATGATCCTAGTAAATTAAAATTTGTTCATGATTCATATGTATCTAATGATTCTAATAAAGATTTGGATACAGCTAAACATGGTGGTTTACATAAGTTTGTAGGAGGTGGTATGGCAGATCCAGGAGATGTAATTTGTCCTAAAGATTATACTCTTAATCTTGCTACAAATAAATGTGAAAAAAATTCTAGTGTTTGTCCTAAAGGATATGATATTAATACAAAAACAGGAAAATGTGTTTTAATTGTAGGAGAACCGGGTTTTATTAAAAATAACTTAGGAGAATGGGTTCAAGATGTAGAAGGAAAAACAGTAGTTGAAGATGCAAATGATGAAAGGTATAAAGATTATTTAATAAGAAAACGGCTTAGTGACATATCTAAGGTTTCTGATTGGAATATGAGAAATCAATTATTTAGGGAACTTAGTAGAAGTATTAATGAACCTCGTCCAGATAACTATGCTGGTTCCCTTCATGAAAAATATTATAATCCAGAAACAGGTTATGATTTTACTAATAAGGGTACTGAGGATGATTTAGAAGATGACACCAACAAAGGTGATTATGGTTCCAAAGTTCAACTTTTTAATAATCTTACAGCTAATCAATTTACTAACGTTACAGCAGAAAAACGGATAAAGTTTTTAAATGACCAAGGATTTCCTACACATGATAAACTTTATTTTGCTGATAATGAAGATTATGGATTAAAAAATTATACACCTGATAGTTATATAGGAAAAGCAAAATTACTTGGACATTGGTTAACTAACAACTCGTATGCTTATAATAAAACTACTGATAAATTTGTAAAACCTTTTACTCCAGTAATTGAAGATGAAATTGATAGAGCAAGACTTAAAATGTTTTTTCCAGATATAACTGATGAAGATATAAATAAAAGTTATGCGTTTGCTACTGATAAGTATGCTAGTGCTGATAAGGAGAGTACCTGGGATGATAGTCAATATGAAATTAATCCTGATATTCCATTTAAAGATTTTGTAGCTGCTACTAAAGATAACCCATCCATCCCACGTTATACTGATGATGGTATACCATATTTTAAACCAGAAAGTATAAATGACAAGATATACACTGAATTTGAAATACTACCTAATTATTCTGAACCTATAGATAAATTTATTCTTAAAAAAACATTAGATGATGTTTATCCAACTTCTATGATTGAACAAGCAGATCCTTCTGTAGAACTATATACTAATCCTGATGCACCTGAATATTATGCTAATTATCCTAAAAATAAGCTTGAGTATGATAAATATAATTGGTATAAATCTAAACCTTATAATTCTACAAGACCAGGAAGATACAAGCGTGACCCAAAGTCAGGAGGTTTTGATTGGGAAATGAGTAAAAAAGTACAAGATATACACAAGTATATGGAGGGATATTATGATGAAGATGATAACTATTTTCCTGGAGAAAGAGAAAAAGCAGAAGAAGAAGGAAGACAAATTAACTTTCAAGGAAGAACTTCTCTAAAGGATAGGAAAGTTCAAAAAAAATATAATCAAAAATGGACTCAATATCAAATAGATAAAGAAGCTATTAAAAAACAAAACATAGGCCTATTAGAAAAATATGGACTTTCTACAGAAGAGTATTTAAAAAATTATAAAAAAAATGGTGGTATATCTCTTCAACTTACTAAAGATAACATTCAAAAATATGTTGATGGTGGTTATATAGTAGAAGAAATAGAAGATGGTGGTGACCCAGATCCATTAGATCCACATCAATTATTTCTTAAGAACTGGTATGAGAATAGAGTGTTTCCAAAAGAAATGCAAAAAGCTAAACCAATGCTGTTAAATCAATTAGAACAACCTTTTCCACCATATGTACCTACTGATGTATTACCTACTAATGTTGCAGCAGCATATAACTATGATGCTAATATTGTTGAGTTAAATAAAAACTATCCTGCTGAACTACAAGAAGGTAGTAAGACACATGAGAATAATCATTATCTAACTCAAGATGCTAATGAGTATTTAGATAAACCACATACTAATTTAATAGAACAAAATATTATAAATCCTAAAGATATAAACACAGGTAATAAAGAATGGGATAAAGCATATAAAGAAAACTTTGATGAGATAGTTAGTCCGGAAGAAATGCATTCTAGAATAATGACATTAAGAGAACTTGCTGGCTTTAAACCTGATCAAGTTATTACTGAAAAAGATTTAGAAGATTATTTTAAAAGTGTTGGAGATAAATTAGATCCAGATGTCCAAGACATTAAACAAGTTACTAAAGGAAATAAAGCTATAGTAGAGCTATTAAATTATATGGCATCTAATAATTCTAATGAAGATTTAAATATAGCCAAGTATGGCGGTACAACAGATTATGAATTAGGAGAAGAAATAGATGAAGCTACTATGAAAAAATTAAAAAAATTAGGTTATACATTTGAAACAATATAGTCATGGCAAAATATAGAATAACAAGTATACCACAGTATGCTCCAGGAGGAGAAACTAATTGGCCACCTGATTGGATGAAGAGGAAAAAAAAGAAATCTGATTCTGCAACTAACTTTGAATATAACTATAAACCATCTACTGAAGAAAGTATGGTCCAAGGAGTTAATCCACAAAATATGTGGAGTGACGTTACGTCACTCTACAAGGATGTAGGTAGAGAACCTTATACAAAGACACCTGAAGAAGAGGTGGCTGCATTTTATGAACCAGTTTCATGGAAATATGGAGAAACTGTTCCTGCACATGATTACACATATAATTCTCCTCGTAATCCTATGAGGAATCCAATTGCTGAAAATTCTTATCGTAAGAGTTTAGAAAAAAAGTCAGGTATGTCATATTCAGCATATTCAGGTAATCCAATTGAACAAAACACTATTCAAATGGATGAAAAGTTTTATCCAGATTACTTTGCTCCTTTTACAGAAACAGGAAAACCCTTAAAGTGTACAGATGGTAAAATAGCATACAAAGGACAGTGTATTACAGAAGCAGCTTTTGCAATTATTAGACAGCGTGAAACAGATGCAGAAGAGTTTACTTATCAAAGAGAACAAGAAGAAAAAAGAAAGAAATTTGAACTTACAATAAATGAAATAATAAGAGATACTGAAGAAGACGAAGCTAGATATGAAGATACAAGAATAAGAGACTATTTTGCAAATTACCACAAAACTAGTAAAAAAACCAAAATAGACCCAATTCAAACATTATCATCTTCTATATTGTCAAACAAGGTTCCTAAAATAGATGATAAGGGTAATGAAGTTATTGATAAGAAGACTGGTAAGCCAGTAATGGAAACAATTGAGGAAAATTTAAAAAGAACATATTTCATAAATAAAAGTAAAAATGGATTTGCTGATTTATATCCACTTGAAATTATGGATCATAGAATTAGGCAAAGTGGTTTCTTCAATAATGAGTTTGAACACTATTGGGGATTAGATCATAAACAAGTACAAGCTCAAGTTGGTGAAGTACAAAAACAAGCAAAAGCTGTTTATGATAATAGGATTACAAATCTAATCATGGATAATGCTTTAAAAAACGGTATATCTCCTTATCTAGCTGCTGCAAATCTTTCTAAACGTCATGGATATGTTAGTAATTTTAGAAATCAGCATGTACCAATAGTTAATAAAAATATAGATGACTTTTATTCAAAGTTTGTAGAAGAAAGTTTAAGTAGTCTTCAAAAAGATTTGGGTGTTTATATAGATAAGGACGGAACTACTCGCTATGATATAAATAAACCTGATGATGAACAAAATGTAAACTTTAACTTTTTAGACAACCATACTAAATATGTATATGATGGTAGTGGAGCACTTGTTTCAGAAGAGTTTGATCCTGTTGGTCAATATGCAAGAGCATGGATTAATAGTGCAACTACTCAAAAAGAAAAAACTGCAAGACAGAATAAAGTAAATGCAATTAAAAATAAAAATCGTACAGTTATAGGTAAAAAAGCATATGATGAAAGTTTAAATGATCCATTAAGTGGTTACAAAGCTGATCCTTTTGATGGAATGACTCATCAACAAATAACAAATACGTATGGAGATCGAATGCAAACAATAGTAAGTCAGCATAATGTCCCATTTAATACTTTAGCAACAGGAAGGGCAATAGATGCAAAAAACAGTGCAGTCTACTCAAACATGGAAACTGATCTTGCAAAAGCAACAGGTTTTGATAAAGACTTTACAACCTATATGGCTAATGAAAAAAGAGCAGCTATTTATGATATTTATAAAGCAGCACTTAAAAATAAAAAAATAGATTACAGTAGTAAAGTAAAAATAATAAATGCTATTCAAAAGGGTGATATGGACTATACCATGGATTTACTGTTGAGTGGCTCAGATGGTCGCGGGAAAGAAGATCTTAATTCTTTTAAATTTGCAGATACATACAAAGATGACTTAGATAATACTTTAGGATTTGAAACCTATATTAATGACCTTAGTATACCTCATTTTAGTCCTGCTAAAAAATCATTTGGCAATAAAAAACAAATTGGTCTTGGTACTAAAATATGGGATGGTCTTACAAATCCTATTGATCTTTCATACTATTTGATGAATATGAAAGGAGATGATATGTATGGATCTAATCCAACTCAATCTTATAATGACCTATTAGAAAATGAAAGAAAATATAATAAGAGTTATGGTACACGTTCGAGTCTTAGTACAGGTACTTCTTTTGGACCTCTAGAATTTTTAAATGTATTTAATTCACTTAATCCTTTAAACTATGGAGACGACATATATAGAGGTTATGAAGCTAATGGTATAACAGGAGCAGCTGACAGGATGTCTCAAAAAAATTGGGAGGCTTTAGAAGCACTTTCAATGTTTGTACCAGGGGGTATAGGATTTAAACTTGCCAGACAAGCTGTTGCATTAAGAAATGCTGCTACAGCATTAAATGCAGCTAAAAATGCAGGTAATTTTGGAGTAAGAACCTATAACACGGTACGAAGAGGGTTGAACACGGTAGGAAGAGGATTAAACTATATGGGGAGAACTACAGGATATCCAGGACAATATGTAGCCAATTATCTTACTAAAGCTACACTACCCTTTACATTGGATGCTATTAGACCTAATGGATTTCTGGCAAACGCTGCTAGTGATTTAAATAAAGGAAATTATGGGGATGCTGCAGGAAACTTGACTTTGGGTTATCTAGGAGTTTCTCCTTTAATTAGAAAAGGAATTCAAGCTGTTAGAACAGGAGTTAACAGTCTTAATACAGGAGTAGATCTAACACCTGGATTAAGAAATATAAATCCAGAAGGAACTACGTTTGCAACAAATGCTGAACAGTTTCGTCAGTTATCAGGTTTAGATAAAGCATATTTCCGCTCTCTTTTTAAACAAGTACATCCAGATGTACCAGGTGGAAGTACTAAATCATCTCAACTTTTGACAGATCTTTATAGCGGTACAGGTTTTCAAAATATACCATTTAATGCAAGTATGCAAACTGGTATATTAAGTCCTAAATATAAATTTGGTCCTTTTTCTGCAGGTCAAAATGTTTTTCAACCTAAAACAATAGAAGAATTATTACAAATACCGGAAGTAATACCAAAATCTGCACGTACATTTAGAGGGGGTCGAATAAGACTTCATCAAACAGGAGGTGTTATTGATGGCTTAAGACAATTGGGTAAATACAAAAATGGTGGTGCTTTACCAAAGTTTCAATATAGAGGTGCAGTAAAACTTTTACAAAACTTATCTAAACCTATAGGGAGTGTAAATAAAGTTTTTGGAAGAACAATAGGTAGTTTATATAAAATTAATCCTTTAGCAGAAAAATTAAATAACCCTCTTAAATCATATAGAGTTGCTGGAATGGATGCTCTTAAAGATTTTCAAAATATAGGATTATTAAGAAGTGTTACACCTTCTAATCCAGAAGGATCTAGTTTATTACAAAGAGTTCACAATAGACCTACATCATTTCCTTCTTTTCAAAAAGGATATCCTGACATGAGTTATTTACCTGAAGAAGGTGGTGTTATTTTTGAAACAGATATACCTACATTTAAAAGAGGTCAAATAAATCCAGTAACAGGACTCCCTATTAAAGGAAGACATTATGCATATAGAGCTATTGATCCTGAAACTGGTAAAACAATGACAGAAATACCTGGTGAAAGTATTAAAATGTTTACAGATAAACCACATTGGTTAAAAGGATATCAAGAAATTCTTAAAGAATTACCAGGTTCTCCTAATTCTTCATCACTTATTGAACCATTTGAAATTGCTAAAACAAGAATAATTAATTCGTCAAATAATTTTAATAGAATAACTAGAAAACCTGATCCTGTTATAAAATCTAATTATGGTCAATTAGAGTTTGCATTTCCTGAAGAACCAGTTGGACTCTCTGCAAAATTAATGAATGAACTAAAGATAATGGAGGGTATGGAACGAGCACATTCAGCTAATAAAGAAAGAAGTTTAGCTATTGAACAAGCTAATGCTATTAAATCTCCAACAGAGATACCTAAAATATATCCTATTGGTAATCCTGACTATTATATAGATTTATTAAATATGACTCCAATGTCATTTGCAAATAGAGAATTTTATAAAAGTATAATTCAAAGTATTAAAAAACAAAATAACGTTGCAAGTGAGAAACAAAAAGATATATTAGATCGCATTAAAACTGGAAATTTTAATTTTAATCAAGGTGGTAGTTTAAACAACTTTAAAAAAGGTGGTGCTATAAAAATAAACCTTAACAAAAAAGAAATAGAAGAATACATTAAAAATGGTTATGTAATTGAAGAACAATAAACTTTATAAGTTTATTGATTAAATTAAAATTTAGTATATTTAATATATAATATAGATTATGAAAAAATCAGTAATAGTAAGAAAACCACTTCCAGGAGAAAAACCTGGGTATTATAATAAAACTTCAAAGTTTTTAAAGAAAGCTCAAATGGGAATGGAAGTAGCTTTAGAAAGTAGAGACCCACGGAGAATGAATCAAATATATGAAAATATATATACTTCATTAAGACAGGGGGTACCAAAGGATCTTGTATATAATGATTTAATAACAAATTATGTATTAGATCAGCAAAATGCTCTTAGTATAATTAAAGCTGCACTTGATCAATTAACTAAAGAAGGTTTTATAGATTCTGATTTAGAAGAAGGTAATCAACAAACACAAACAAATCAAGAAGAAGCTCCAGAAGAAGAAGTTCCAGAAGAAGAAGATGAAACAAGTTCTAGTGATGCAGAACAAGAAGAACTTGCTAATTCAGATCAAGGTTATTATGATGAAGAAGAAGCTGCAAATAATAGTAACTCCCAATTAGAAACTGAAGAAGACCAGCAACAATCAGCATTTAAATATGGTGGATATTGGCAATTTGGTGGTGAAAATGAGGAAGAGTATGATGATGATGAATATGAATCAACTGAAGAAGGTGTGTTAAGTCAATACACTGGTAAAGGTGAGGACAAAACTGAGAAACCTTTTTCTATAGAAGATCTAATGAAGAACACTCCAGGAATGCAATCACAAGAATCTTTTCCAGATTTATCATATTACTTAGGAAATTATAGACCTATTTCAGATGACTATGAGTCTACGGATTATTTACCTACTGCAAAAATAGGTGGTGAGTTACCTAAATTTCAATATGCAGGTCAAACAGGTATAAGTAAAGTTTTCCAAAACCTAGTTAAACCTATAGAGAGAGGTTTTAATTTTACAAGAAAACTTACCCCAATGACTAATTTTTCAGGAATGAGAAAATTAGCTCCTGTTTTTGGTACTATTGGTGAAGGTGTGACTAGACTACCTTGGATAGGTCCTAAATTTAAACCAAAATTAGCAACAACATTTACTCAAAATAGACACGCACTTTGGAGTTTATTAAATGGAGCAGAACTATCAAGTACTTCTGGTATTTTTAGTCAATCAGGTTCTGTTACTAATGTAGACGGATCTTTATCAGTTGATAGACTAAAGTTATATCAAGATGATGTTAAAAAAATTATTGATAAAGTTTCTAACGGTTATTCATCATTTTCACTAATGGATATTGAACCAACAGCTGAGTATGATGGACTTATAAGTGGAGTTTATCCAATGGATTCAAAAGTTATGTCAGGAATTGATGATAATGGTTTTCAGTTTTTTGAGCTTAAACATACATTTGGACCTAATCAACAATTGCCTTTTGGAGCCACACCTTCTAAAGCAAAAGAACTTACATTTAAAAATAGATTCTATTTTAAAACAGATCCTAGTGCAAATACATTTGAAGTATTTGATCAAATTGGTACTCCTTTAACTACTGGTTCTACAACTAAGTATGATATAACTAGACCATTAGGTACTTCTTTTACTAGAATGGGTAAATATCTTACTACAGATGCTGGAATAGGGCGAACTAATACGTTTGAAAAATATTTAACTGGTTTTGAAGGTGGTTATCCTCAAAGATCTTTAGATCCTATGGAACAAGGTTATATGCTTCCAGCAGATCAACCTAATTACGCTATTGATAAGATTCCTCAATATAAGGTAACAGGTAAGTTTAATACACCATATCCTAATTACATGCGTGGATTTGAAGATGCTGAATCTTTTTATCCTGGCCAAGTTATTCTTCCTCGTACTTTAGGTAGACTTCAAGAAGTATCAGATATAGCTCCGGCTACATTGGATAGATTAGGATTTTGGGGTAAAACTGGAAGAGGACTGGAAAATATTGGTATGTCAACTTGGCTTCCTCAATTATTTGGATTAGGTAATCCAATTAGAACAGCTGCAAGAAACGTTAATGTGTTAACTCTTCCAACATTTGGTTATTCAAATTCAGCATTAGGACCTAATGTTATTGATCCAGCTAAAGAGGGTTCATATGGTGCTGATATAAAAAATGCTATTAATTATAAACCTAAACTAGGTCTTAGGGCTAGTCTTCTTGCTGCTGGATTAACTTATGCAGGATACAAGACATATGATGCATTTGCAAATCCATGTCAGTGTAAAAGTCCTGGATTACCTAATTATCAAAAAAAGGATGCATTTGGTAAATGTACATGTGGTACAGATGTAGGTTCAAGTAGAATACTTGATCCAACAGCTACAAAGAGTAATGAAATTGATAATAACATAGAGATCCTTCCGGATTCAATGAAGTTTTTAACACGACCTCCTTTTAATATAAAAAATCCAACACGTTCTGATTATTGGAAGTATAGAGACACTATACCAGCACAACAAGAATCTTTTGATCCTGATTTTTCAAAAGGTGGTATTAGCAAAAAACAATTTATAAAAAAATTTACTTCAAAATTTCAAGAAGGTGGTGATCCAAAAGATACTGCTGTAGGAAAAGGATCACGTGTAGATACTTTAACATCTGATATAGCAAAAACAAAAGATCTTTTTAAAAATAAACTTAAGGATAATTCTAATATAGCTCTTACAGAAGAAATATATAAAAATGCTCAGAGTAATCCTCAGATTCTAAACATGTTAATGCAAAATGGACCTAAAGAAAATCTTGCTGATGATACCATGGGTCAAGAAATGCCAACAGCTCAATATGGGTATGAGACTGAATTTGGGGGTTTTGTAGATAGTGATGCTAAAGAACCTTTGTTTAAGTTTATCTATGGTGGTGATGAAGCTGAATACTATGAACCAGAAGATCTACAAGAAGCTCAGTTTGGAGGTAGTTATAATCCTGATGGATCTAGTTCTATTTCTGATATTTACGATTATATTGATGGTATACAGTGGTATGATAAGACTAAAAAGTATGTTTTAGATAAAGATAATAATGCTCCAAAAGTTAGTGATCATAATTGTCCTCCAGGTAAAGTTTGGAATGCAACTTATAATGGTTGTGTTACTAAATCTAAAATAAGTTATAAAGTTGATAGATCACTGGGTAATTATAATGTTCTTGACTATTTATTACCTTGGAATCGTAATAATTATGCAGGTACATATGTACAACAACAATCTAATCCATATTATTTAGATAGTAGAAATCCTTATACAGGACAACTATCAGGTGCTCCAATAGCAAGTTATGTTACTAAAAGAGGTATTTTGGGTAGGCCTAAAAAATATATTGATGTTTATAATACAGGTTCTAATGCTGTTGATCTATCTCAGTTAGAACAATTAATGGAACAGAATAAAAGAGGTAATAGAGATAATGAAGGAATTAACTGGAATGCAGTTAAATACAGAATGAATCCTACAAACTGGGATAATAAAAAAGAAGATAAAGGAGTCAACTGGAATTCAGTTAAGTATAAAATGAATTCAGTTAAGAATAAAATGAATCTTCAAAACTGGGGAGGTCGTGAAAAGAAACCTAAAAAACAATATGGAGGTTATTTAAATGAATATGCTCCGGGTGGTGCAAATGATCCTGTTTTAGGAAATCAAAATGGATTTATGGGAAATGTTACGCAAGCTCCTAATACAGTATGGGGTGCTCAACAATTTTTTAACCCCAGTTTTCAGGATTCATCTCCAACAAGTGCTGCAGTTACTGCATACAATAGTAATTCAAATAACTTTATGCAAACAGAGCCAACTCAAGAAGGACGTGGTTTAGAAACTTGTACAGAAGAACAAAAGAATGATAGTACGAGTGAATGTTATTGCACATCACAAGCTAGAAATGATAGTAATAATACAAGGTGTTATAATCCTAGCCTTGTAGGTATAGAAAATAAAATAAATAAAAATGTAGATCTTGAAGCAGGTGTTAATGTATTTAATTCAGCTGCAAGTGGTTTAATGAATTTATTTGATCCTAATAAAAAAAGACAATGTGGTCCAGGAACTGTATGGAATTCAGGTACAAGAAGATGCGAAGCAACTAATTCAATGGATTTAATGGCTGCAGAAGATCAACAAGATAGAGGAGATTGGCAAGACTTTGGTTCTAAATCTGGTATGTTCAGATATGATCAAGAAGGACAAGATAGAAGTAGTAGAGCAACATATGGTCAGTATGGTGGTTACATGCAAGAAGGTGGTTCTAAAACCATAGATGATGTTAATAAGGCAATTGAAAAAAAGAAAAAACAAAATTCAGGAAGAACTATGCAGGTTGGATATTCAGATCCTCCAACTTTTATGATCTATGATGCAAGTGGAAAACTAATTTATACTAGTCAAGATAGAGAAGCTGCAGAAAAAGTTTTAAAAGGTGGTCCAACCATAAGTAAGGACTTCCAATACGGAGGTTCATTTGAAGAAGATGAAGAAGTTTATATGAACCCGGAAGAATTAGAACAATTCTTACAAGCCGGAGGACAAGTTGAATATTTATAAAATATATCATGATAAAAGTTAGAATTAAAAAATTACCAAAAGCTAGAACTGGATATCAAGTTCAGGGAGCATTAGCTAATGATTCAGCTACTATGGGTGGAGCAGACTATAATAAATATAGTAATGCCCCAAAACTTAAAGAAAGTAAGTATATTACTTCTGTCCCTAGAGATGAAGCTAATCTTGAAGCAGAGGGAGGTGAGACAGTATATGGAGACATTAATGGTGATGGATTTCCAGAACATAAAATAATTAAAGGTCCACGGCATAGTGCAGGTGGTGTCCCTTTGAACCTTCCTGAAGATACATTTATATTTAGTGATACAAGAGGAATGTTAATAAAGGATCCTGAATTACTAAACATGTTTGGTAAAGGTGGTACAAATAAATCTTATACTCCAGCAGAACTTGCAAAACAGTATGACGTACAAAAATATAGAGTTATCTTAGAAGATCCTGATTCAGATGAAATAGAAAGAAAGACTGCAGAATTAATGATTAAAAAGTATGTAATTAAACTTGGATGTTTAGCTCTTGCTCAAGAATCTAAAAAAGGATTTCCTCAAGGAATTCCTGCAGTAGCAAAACCTTGTATGGAAGCTAGAGGATTAACTGAACAAGATGTAATGCCTAATAAAGAAATAAGTGTTCTTAATGATCAGTTAAAAAAACAGATGGATCAAAAAGAAGGTGGTGATGAAAATATGTTAGAACAAGCTGTAGAAACAAATGATAATAATCCTGTTGCTGAACCTACAGAAGAAATGGCTCCAGGACAAGGGATGCAACAACAATCTCCAGAAGAAATGATGATGAATGGAGGATATCCTTATAGAAGATTAAAAAGGGCACAACAAGGAATGCAACAGCCATCAGAAGAAGAAATGATGATGATGATGCAGCAGCAACAACAACAACCTCAACAAGGAGGTGATGATCAGATGCAACAAGTTATGCAACAGGTTGGACAAGCACTTCAACAAGGTACTGCTCCTGAAGAAGTAGCTGCTCAATTAATACAATCTCAAATTCCACCAGAGCAAGTTGCTCAAATATTTGTTGAATTAGGAATGCCTGAAGATCAAGTACAACAATTAATTGGTGGTATAATGCAACAAATGCAAGGAGCACAACAAGAAATGATGAGATGGGGTGGACAAAGAAGATTAAGAAGAGCACAACAAGGTATGGGACAACCTTCTGAGGAGGAAATGATGATGCAACAACAAGCTCAAGGAGCACCACAACAAGAAGGTGGTCAAGAACAAATGCAACAAATAATGCAGCAAGTTGGTCAAGCATTAGAACAAGGAGCTAAACCTGAAGAAGTAATTGCACAACTATTACAAGGACAAATTCCTCCGGAAGCAATCATGCAAATTTTTGTACAATTGGGTATGCCTGAAGAACAAGTAGGTGGTCTTATTCAATCTGTTATGGGTCAATTACAAGGTGGACAACAACAAATGCAACAAGAGCCTCAGCAAGAACCTCCTATGTCTCAAGAAGAAATGATGAGATATGGTGGTATGAGAAGACTAAAAAGAGCTCAAGAAGGAATGCAGCAACCTTCTCCTGAAGAGATGGCAATGATGCAACAACAACAAGGTCAAGGTCAAGGTCAAGAACAAGAAGGTGGAGATGAAATGATGCAAATTATACAAGAAGTAAAATCTGCATTAGAAAGGGGTGCTGAACCTGCTGAAGTTGTTATGAATTTATTACAGAATGGTTTACCTCCAGAGAGTATTGTTGAAATCTTTGCTCAACTAGGTGCTTCACCTGAAGAAGCTGCTGGACTTGTACAACAAGTTATGCAACAAGCTCAGGGTGGTGGTCAAGAACAAATGATGTCACAACAAGGACAACAACCTATGTCTGAAGAAGAAGCAATGATGATGCAACAACAACAGATGCAACAAGCTCCTATGGCACAATATGGTATGGCAATGGGTGGTTATAATATGCCTTTTGCTCAAGATGGTCTTAATTTTGAAGGATGGGAACGTATAGGAGGTCCACGTACAGAAGGAGATCCTAATATACCTTGGCAAGCTGACTATAATAGAAATGTTAATGCATCTTATATTCCTAAGCCACCTCACATAGAAAAAAAAATAACTAATTGGATTCATCCTCCTAATTTACCTGATTCAGGTATAATTACTCCTTATGACCAATGGGCAGATATGCATAATAATCCAGAAAAATATAAAAGTGTAGAACTTTCCCCAGAAGAATTAAATATAATGAATCAAGAATTACCTGTAGAACGAATAGAATTACCACAGCAACAATATGGTGGTTATATGGAATTAGGTGGCTATGATATGCCCTTTTATGATATGCCGGAAGCATCACGTGGTATGACTCAAAATAGAACTAAAAGAATTCCTTTGAGAAAAGCTCAAGATGGTATTGAAATACCCTATGATCCAAAATGGGATACTGATCCTGCATTAAGAACAGCTGCATTAAAAAGAGCATATGCACAAGCAAAAAGAAAAGGTACAAATACTAAAGTTTTTGTTGTAAAAGATGGTAAAAAAGTAGAACAAAAAATCAGTGCAAAAGGTTATGATAAATATTCTGGTGCTGATTTAGCATCAGGTTGGAATGGTAATCAAGTTGCTGCTGCAACTTATGAAGCAATGAAAGAAACTTTTAATGATGACAAAGCTAAAGCTGCATTTGCTACACAAGTAAGAAAAACTCTTACTACTAGAGACAGTTATAAAGGTAAAACTAGATATAATGCTGATGGTACTCCAAAACCAGCTAGATATTCTGATGACTATAAAACTAAATTTGGTATAGATCCAAATGATAAAACTAAATTAAGTGATGATAAGATAGTTGAACAATATTTAAGAATGCAGGAAAGAAACCTTAAAACATCTACTATGGGTGTTAAAGTTTTTGATGGATTACCAGCTCGTGCTAATGGAAAACCTTATCCTTTTGGTTCATGGATGTATAAAGATGGTACAGGTGACATAAGAGTAAAAACAGGTGCTGGTACAGGTGATAAAAAAGGATTTAAAGAAGCAGTTAAAGAAGCTGATCCTGATTTAACAGATGCTGAAATTGATGCAATGTATACGAAAATAAGTCAACCTGCATATAATTCACTTAAACAAATATCAACTGCAGTTGGTTTACCTATGAACTGGGGAGATGGAGGTGATATGGATAAAGAAGCGTATTTACAACAAGCAGGATTTATTGCAGCTGATGCATTAATGAAAGATATTGATGCTAATCCAAATAATTATGATGAGGAAACTCTGACATCTCTTCTTGGTATTGCAAGTTTTTCAGGTTATAGTCCATATGGTAAACAAAGTGGATATAATGATGAATCTGGTATGGGTGTAACAAACATATCCCCTATTGACGGGTACTATACTAACACTACTCAAGGTGAAAATCAGGGGATTCATGATTTATCATTTGAAGATATACCAGATACCCCTAAAAAACCATGTGCATCAGGATCACCAGAAGCTATAGCAGCAGAAGCAAAGTGTAAAGCTGAAAGTAAAGAATTTGATTTATCAATATGTAGTTGTAAAGAAACAAAGAAAAAATGTCCTTGTGAAAAAGCAGACGGTTCTGTTATACAAGTTGATGAACTTCCAGATGGTTCATGCCCTTGTGATCAGACTATACCCGTTCCAGGTCCTCCTGCAGAATGGTGGTTACAAGACACAATCAAAACTACTGGTGCATTTGCAGATAAAATGGGTATTAAAAAATATATGCCGTGGTCAGCTGGAGCAGATCTTGAAACACCAAGACCTACATTTCTAGATCCAACAAGAGAACTTGGTGCTAATGCAGAACAAGCAAAAATACAAACTCAAGGAATGGCACAGTTTGCTGGACCTCAAGCATTGTCTGCAAGATCATCAGGTATACAAGGTCAAGCTAGTAAAAATGCTGCTGACATACTTTCTAAATATAACAATGCTAATGTGAACCTAGCAAATCAATTTGAATTAAAAAGAACTGATGTTAGAAATCAAGAAAGTATGTTAAAACAAGCATCTTCACAAAGATTATATGATCAAAATACTGTAGCAAATCAACAGTTTGATAATGCTAAATTAGCAATGAGAGGTAATTTAAGAAATCAATATACTAATGCAATTACAAATAGATGGAAAACAGATGCTCTTAACCAGATGAATCCTAACTATGCTGTATCTTCTGGAGTAGGAGGTAGAATGAATTATATACCTGGTAATAAACAGGTTAATGGACAAGGTTCAAGTTCAAGCACTCAAGAATGGGAAGAGGCATTTAAATGGTGTAAAGCTAACGGTGATTCAACTCCATCACAATGTGCAGATAGAAAAATTGGTGTTAAAAAAGGTTCTAATACTAATCAAGCTAATAATAATGCTGTTAATACAATGGGGTATCCAGCATCAGGAAAATATGGTGGACAAACTTATAAAGATGGTGGGTTTGTTCATATTGATTCATGGTTACCATTTATAAAATAAACTTTATATGTTTATTAAACTTAAAAAATTTTAATAGCTTTACACAAACATAAATTATGGCAACGTATTTACAAGGAGTTACAGATTTTATACCTGATTATCAGCCGTTTCAACCTGATCTAAATTTCTATGCAAATGTTTTACAAACAAAACAATCACAGTATGATAATAATTGGAAACAGTTAAATAATTTATATGGTCAATTATATGGTGCTGATTTAACTAATGATTTAAATGTTCAGAAAAAAGATCAACTATTAAAACAAATTGACTTTAATCTTAAAAGAGTTTCTGGTCTTGATCTGTCATTAGAAGAAAATGTAAATCAAGCTACACAAGTTTTTAAACCATTTTATGAAGATAAATATCTTATGAAAGATATGGCTTGGACAAAAAATTGGAAAAATACATATGAAGGTGCTAATACTTTAAAAACATCTCAGGATGTAAAACAAAGAAGTCAGTGGTGGGGTACTGGTATGCAAGGACTTGAGTTACGAAGACAGATGTTTAAAGATGCTACTCTTGATGAAACTTTAAACATGGGAAATGTAACTTATACACCTAATGTACAAATATCAAAAGAATTTATGGAATTGGCAGCTAAATATAAAGTTAATAAAATACATGAAGCTCCAGATCCATCAGGATTATATATGGTAAGGAAAAAAAATGGTGACATAGTTTTACCTTCATTACAAGAAATGTTTTTGGCTGAATATACTCAAAGACCTGATATGCAAGATAAATTTAGAGAAGAGGCTTTTGTTGAAAGGATGAATTATGCATACCAAAATAAAGAAAAATTTGGAAGTACATTAGAAGCCGAAAAAGATTACATTAAAAAGAAATATGACTATATTAAAACTTATGCTAGTGCAAAAGATAATGAGGCAAAAGATAAATTAAGCACAACAGAAAATTTAATGGCTAGTGTAGAAAAAGATGTTAACAATGGTAACGTTAAGCCACAACAAAATAATTATGGTAAAAGTTTAACTGAATTACTTTCAGTAAATACTGCAATTGAAAAGAATGCTAGTGATTTAAATAATCAAGTTAATGATAATACAAAAAGTTCTGTTGATGATATTCTAGCTGATATAGAATTAGCAAGATTAAAAGTTGATGCAGGATTTGCATCAATTGCAGCAGAACAAGTTATAATCCAAAGTGCAAGAGATTATGCAGATTTAAATAGTGAATATATAGTAAAAGCTAATCCTGTAGGTTTAGAATTTCTAAGAGATAAACATGCACAACAAAGACAAAAACGTGGTCACGAGGACAGATTAGATGAAATTCAAGCACAAAATGAAGCTAAAATGTTTGAAAAAGCTGTTGATTTTAATATAAAAAAAGGTGTTTGGTCATTTGATGAAAATGGCAAACTAAATAAAAATCCTCAAGCAAATGGTTTTGATCTTAATATGCTGCTTGCAAATGATGCAGGTGGTAATACTGAAGGTAAATTTACATTTGATGATCTTCAAAAAATGAGTAAAAATCAAATGGCAGATGGAATAGTAGAAAGTGGAAATCATCTTATGAAAACTATTGCAAATGGTGTAAACAGTGATACATTTACATCAGCTCAATTAGCACAGTTCTTAGACAAATTTTCTTTAAATAAAAATGATAGAGTATTAGTACAAAATGTATTAAAAAACGGAACTACTAAAGCAAATAAAGTTGAGATGCAAAAAATTTGGGGTACTATTTGGAATAGTTATTCTAGTAATCCAAATGAAGTAATTAAAACATTATCTAATACTAGTCAATTATATAGTTTAAACAATATGCTTAAAAGCTGGACAATAAAACATCCAGTGCATAATTTAACTGAGTTATATAATGCGGGAGATAATGCTACATTACTTGATCAAGCAGGTAGATCATCTGATGCTATGAGCATAATAGAAAGAAATAATAATTCTATTATTAGAAAGAAATTTTCAGAAGATATAAATTATATTGTTTCACAAGTTAAAGCTAAAGATCCAGAAGCATATGGTAATATAAATAATACAAAAATTGAAAGAGCAATTGACTTAGTCATGAATAGATATTTATTACAGGGAAATGGACATCTTGGAGAATTTAAAAAATTAGCACCTGAGCTAGATAAACAAATTGGTGCAATTTTAGGATTCAATATTGGAAAAAATACTAATCAAAAAGCTGAAACCTTCGATAATTGGTATAATTATGTATTTCCTTTAACCAATATTCCTGCAATTGCTGATAATATTTTTGGAGATGGTAGAGAAAATGTATCAGATCCAGCTTCTTGGATAGCTGATGTATTTGATCAATCTTTTGAGGATTTAACTAAACGCAAACCTACAAATGGAGGTTTAATTCCATTTTTTGTTAATGCAAAGTCAAGTGGTACAGGAAATCAATATGGAATTGCTTCTGAACAGTCTATAATGAAAGTTGCTCCTGGTGTACCTTGGTCATTTGCAAATCAAGCAACGCAAAGTATGTTAAATACTCTTTTAGCAACTCAATGGAATAATGATATAGATAAGTATAGAATTACTACGGAAGGAAATATTCTACCAGAAGATATGGAAGCAGACACAGGAATTACAAATACTGAAGCATTAGCAATTGCTAGGGCTATGCAAGGTAAGTTAAATACTGATGACAACTTGGAACCTTTCTTTATTGGATCAAGTGCTGTTTCAATGGAAAATGAAAAACTTGGTTCTATGAAACTTATGGCACCAAGAAGTGTAATAGAGGAAGTCATCAAAAGTATGGCTGATGAAGAGACAGATGATGCTAAAGTCAAAGCTAAGATTGATAAGATCTATCAAAATGGTATTACTTTTATTGCTCCTATAGAATTATGGAAAGGAAATCAATTATTTCAAAAACAATATGCTACACCAACAGAAGTTATTTTAAGAGAAGGACCAATAAAGTATGAACACCCAAATGGTGCTGGAGAATATGTAATCCAAAGATCTCCAGGTGGAGGAGAATATATTTCTAACATACAAGCATATGAATTAATGCCTGATGGTTCTAAAAAAATACCACAACCATATTATTGGAGTCATGATGTAAGAAGTGGTAAAACTGTTGATGCTAAAGAAATTGAAAATACTAATATACTTAATGCAGTAAATGCTATTAATTTTGAAAGATATAGGCAAATAATTAATTCTGGAGATCCTAGAAAAATAGAAAAAGCACAAGAAAATTTTGGTAAACTTGCTAGTAGTCCTTATTGGAAGTATAACTTCTAAAATAATTAATACACATGGCTGAAGAAACAATTAACACATCAGAAAATTTAAATAATGATCCACCACCTGTTGATCAATTATTAGCAAAAAGTGATTTTCTTAATCCTGCTAGTATAGAACAGCCTATGGCTCCAAAAGTTAATTGGCAAGATAATTTTATTAATAAAACTAATTTTATAAAAGATAATACAGCAGGTATTTCACCAAATTATCCACCATCTCAGGTTGCACAAACAAGACGTGATGGTATTTCTACAGGATCTGTTGAGGCAATATTAGAAAAAGGTATTGCTAAAATTAATGGCATGTCAGATAGAGGTGCATATGCAGAACCTTATGCGTATGATGCAAGTCCAAAAGGAACCTTTAGAGATAAGTATAAAGCTTATGGACAAGAAACATTTAATAAAATTGGTTTTCATCCACTTATTGATAATGATACTTGGTTTAATCAAAATACAACATTTGGAGATGATATAAGTAAATGGGCAACAAATTCTATGTGGCCAATGCTATCAAAAGGATTTATGGACCCTATTAGATCTTACAAAAGTATTATTGATGGAGATGGTTTGTTTTATGCAGATGAAAAAAGTGCTAGAGATTATGCTTATTATAATGCTATTGGAGCATCAACTAAAGGAGGATTAGGTGGATTTACAGTAAATTTACTTAATTCTGCATCTTATTCTATGGGTATCTTAGCTGAAGGTGCAACTGAAGGTGCTCTTATTGGTGCACTATTTGGAGGAGGTAATCCTGTTACTGGTGCTGTTGAAGGAGGAACATCCTTTTTAAGAAAATTAGGTAGTCTTCCTAAAGCATTAGTAGAAGCATCTAAAGCAACAAAAACATTATTAACAGAAGTAAAAAACTATTCAAATATATCCAAAGCTAAAGAGTTATATGCAAATGCAGGAAAAAGTTTTTTAACTTTTGCAAATCCATTACATAATACTACAGCTGCATATAATCAATTAAAAAATACAGATAATTTAACAAACTTAGCAAGAAGTGCTACTACTGCTGGTGCATTATGGCATGATATAATGGCTATGAACTTAGGTTTATCAGAAGGTAAACTTGAAGGTGGTTTTACTAGATATGAAACTTATGACAGATTGTATAATGAATTTTTACTTGATCCTAAAAACAAAGGTGTTCCTCCCGATTTAGCACAACAAGAATCAATGATGAGACAAGCTTCTAAAGGTGCTTGGTGGAATACACTTAATAATTCTTTCTTGATATACTATACTAATAAATTAGTTTTTCCATCTATTACTAATGCAAGTTTTTTAAAAGGAACAGCTAGAATGGGATTTGGTTCAACTGTTACCAATGTAGGTAAAGAGTTTCAGATTCTATTTGACCCTGGTAAAAAAGCATTAGAAGGAGCATTTGTAAAACAAAGAATAAATTTTGTAAATGCAATTAAATCATTGGCAAAACCTGCAACATATGGTAAAGTAGGTCTTAATTATTTTAAAGCTAATGTTTTTGAAGGTATTCAAGAAGTATCACAAGATATTTTACAAGAGGCTACTCAAAATTATTATGTTAATACTTTTAAAAATCCAGATGCTAGAAATTTTAGATATGGGACTGGACTATTAGGAGATGCAATAGGAAAACAATGGAGTAGTCAAGGTCTTGAGACATTCTTATCTGGATTCTTGATGGGTACTATATTACAAGCTCCGGGAAAAATAAAAAGTTATGCAACTGTAGGTTATAATGATTATTTTAAAAAAGATGCAAGTTATCAAAAATATATTACAGGTAGAGAAAAACTAGCTGATGATGTGGTAAAAGAACTAAATACCATGTATAAAAGTGGTCAGTTCTTTTTAGATCCAAGAATTAACAACTATGCCAACCAAGCTTTAGTTGCTAATGTAGTAGATAATCCAGATGAACATACTACAAAAGAAATAAGAGATGCAGAGTTTACTGCATTCCAATCTGCTGTTATTAGCTCATTACAAACTGGTACTTTTGATATGTTCTTAAAACACTATGAAGGTTATAAGCAAGCATCCCCAGAAGATATTGAACAAGCATGGAGTTTAGCACCTGGACAAGGAGTAATAGCATTAGAAAGATTTGACAAATCATTAGAAAATGCAAAAGAAATTAGTAAAAGGTGGGTTAGTGCAAAAGCAAAAATGAAGTTTGAAGCTAATCTTGATGATTATGAAAAAGATAGTGAAGAATACCGTATTGCTCAAGTTTATAATAAAGCATATAGTCAATCATTATTCAACTATGTATTTTTGCGTAATTCTTTTGATGATAATCTTTCAAGAATTGATAAAATATATGGTGAATTAGGGCAATTAACTTCAATTCAAAATTCTAATTTTTCAAATTTTGTAAATTTAACTGATTCGGCTAGACTAACTCAAGAAATTGAAATGTTAAAAACTGAAGTAGAAAATTTAGAAAGCTTTGGTTCTACTCCAGCATTAGAAGAAGCAAGTAAGAAAAGAGAATTAATTGAATTATATTCAGGTTTTAATGAAAAACAAGAAAAATTAGTTGACTTGTTTCTTGCTAAAGTATTAGGTGAAAATAATATTGTTACAGGTAGATTAAATAATATTAAAAAAAATATACAAGAATCAGATACAAGTTTAAGTTCAGATGAAGTAACAAAAAAAGCTATTGAGTCACTCATTGAAGATTATGATGAAGGAAATACAAATGAATTTACAGAATATAAAGAAGCACTTACAAGCTTGCTTTTTGGTTTAGCTGATACTTCTGAAAAAAGATTACAGTTAGAACAAGAGATTGAAAAAATGGGTGGTATTGATCAAATATTTGATTCATTAATAGATACGCATGTACTAAAAAATGAAAATTCTTCATTAATTAATTATGTAAATACACTTTCTAATCCAAGAGAATTTTATGAGCATTTAATGAGGAATTTTAAATTTATGAAAGATCTCTATAATAATAGAGAAGAAATTGCAAAAGAAATTGTAAATAAAGAAATTGAAGCAATTGAAAATAATACATTACTTAATACACTTGCTGATGAAGGTTATTATATTGATTTAGATGAATTTGCAGAATGGATTGAAAATAAGACTTTACCTGAACAATTTATTGATGCTAGAAATAACAGGATAATAAATAAAGGCTCTGTTCTTTATGAAGAATTGATTCAGATATTTATAAGGGCAGCTAAACTTGCTGCAAAAAAACCAGCAGGAGACCCTTTAAATCAAAAACAATTACTTGATAAAAGAATTCAAAGCTTAGAAAGTGATAGAGAAGACGCAATTCAAAGAGAAAAAGAAAAGTATGAAGAAGCATTTAAAAAAGTTTACGGCATTACTCCACAAGAATATGAAGAACAAGAAGCATCAAGAGTAACAGAAGAAGAAATTAGTGATGAGGAAAGAAAAGAATTAGAAGATTTAAAAAAACTTTTTGAAAGTGCAGTAAAGAAATTAGAATCAGATAACTATATTGAAGTACAAGCAGCAGCTGAAGTAATAGCAGATAAAGTTTTTAATGACGAATCTGAAAAAGAAAATGCACAAGAATTTTTCGAAGAACAAGTTCAAGTTTATATGAATGATCCTGAGAAAAAAGCATTAATTATAAAACTAAAAGATAAGTATGACAGTGAAGATATGGATGATAATGTTGATGCTGCATTAAAATCACAAATCTATGGAGAGGCTGTTGCTAATGCACTTAGTCTGATAGAAGAAAAACTTAATAAAAAACCTGCAGCTCCTACTATAGATGTAGAAAATACTAAAGACTACATACTATATCAAGAAGCTGTCCAGACAATAAATGAAAAGTATGATGCGCTTATCAATGAAGTAAAAGAAGATTTTAGTAAAAAAGGTATTGATGAAACAACTCCTGATGAATATACAACTAAGACGGATTTTGAAGATTTTGATGCTGAGTTCCAAGATGAAATTACTGAGTTGTTTGATGCATATTTAGTTGATGTTTTACAAGAAGATATAAATATTAAAACACAAAATCCACTTGAATATGAAAGACTTAGGTCTAATTGGTTGGAAAGACAATCTACTTTAATTAATAAGTTTAATCAACAGTCTAAACAAAAAGCCCAAGAGAGAGCAAGAAAGTTATCAGAACCACCAATATTAAAATTTGCTCCTGCAAAGATTGATGGTACAACTCCTACCTTTACTATTTCAAGTATGATTGGTGCATTGAATAGATATCTTGAAGCTGGAGAATATCCAGACCCGGATGATGAAAATAAAAAAATACAGTTGACTCCTGAAGATGTTAGTAATATTAATGATGATATAGCTGCATTAAACGGATACTTATTTGCTAGAGTTTCTATGGCAGAACCAAGAAACATTGCTGAAGAAACAATAAATCTTATTCAAGAAAATATAATTAATAAAGAAGAAGAAATTGTTATTTTATATGATGATGAAGGTAATATGATTACTAGAACCTTTAAAGATAGAGGTCCTGAAGATCCTATTCCTGAACGTACTACTCAAGTAGCTGAAGAAATAGAAACAACTCTTTTAGACAAAGATCCTTTTGAATATGATCCTATAAAAGACATTGTAAATAAAGATGGTGAAGTGATTGTTTCTCCAGTTGAGAATTTATTTAATCAATTCTTTAATGATCCTGAAGTTCAAGCTGAAGATAAGGTTAGATTATTCATGGAAGCATTTAAAAGAAAAGCATTTCAAGCTGGTAAAGGTGGATGGAAACAATTTCGTTATCAAGAAAAACTTGATGCTGTAGAAAATTCATTAAAAACTGTAGGGACATTAGAAGATTTAAAAAGAACAATTGAAAGATATGCATTTAAAGAATCATCAGATGCAGGAGATTATGTAGATACACTTATAAAAATATTTTTAACTCCAAATGCAGCTAACAAATCTAATTTTAGTGAGTTTACCTATGATTCTGCAATAGAGGTAAAAGGTAGCATGAAAAAAATATCAGATATGATGTCTAAAAAAGTTTTTGATAAACTTTTTGCTCCTGTTTCTACAACAAATCCTGGTGGTATTATTACTAAATTTAGGCTTGGTATTATTGATGGTACTTACAGAATTCTATCTGAAAATGTAACACTATTTGATAAGTCTTTAAGAAACGGTAGGGGTGTTACTGGAGAGATTGATTTACTTCTTGTACGAGAAGATGGTTCAGTTGCTATTGTAGATATTAAAACATCTACTGAATACAAGTGGAAAGATTTTGGAAAAGGTACTGATTATGATAAATCAACTTATTTCCGAGCTCAACAATCTATTTATGGTACAATGTTCTATAACAATACTGCAATCACTCCTGATCTTAGGTTAATGCCTTTTAGTCTTGTGCTTAGTGAAGATAAGATAGGTTATATTGAAGACATTGACTTAGCTAGTATAGTACCTAAAGGACAAGATACAATTGAACTTGAATACTTACCAGAAATTGCAAACTTTGGAATTGATAAAATAACTCCTGATATTAAAGCTCCTGTTAGAACAGCTACTACAGATGCTAAAGCTGATATAGAAAAAAGAAGACAAGAAGAGTTAGATAAAAC
>Ga0209442_1000245_pt1 | contig 32907 bp, 27 predicted proteins | sample LauGreSBDMM110DD_2_FD_187565 | JGI IMG/M metagenome (GOLD analysis project Ga0209442, IMG submission 187565) | Freshwater lake microbial communities from Lake Michigan, USA - Sp13.BD.MM110.DD (SPAdes) (version 2) | ecosystem: Environmental > Aquatic > Freshwater > Lake | place: Lake Michigan...
AATATTTGAAAAATTAGCGTATCCCTAGATTTAGCCCCTGAAAATGACTGCTTTACGGGGTTTCCATTTACATCTCGCCCGCCTACAATACCGCTTTAGTTGACGTTTACGTAAACGTACATTCTACCTGTAGATCCTATGGCGACTTATACCATCACCGAACTAGCCCGTGAATTCGACATCACGCCACGTGCCATTCGTTTCTACGAAGATCAAGGTTTAATTAGTCCAAGTCGCGAAGGCGCTGGCGGTCGTACTAGAGTTTACGGCGCTCGCGATCGCACGCGTTTAAAACTCACCTTACGCGGCAAGCGTCTGGGATTAACGCTCTCAGAAATTAAAGATTTAGTGGATATGTATGACTCGCCGCAAGACTCTGCGGCTCAACTGAATCGCTTTCTCACCGTGTTATCACGACATCGTGAATCATTAGAGCAGCAGCGTGAAGATATAGAAATCACCTTGGCTGAAATCGCCGCACATGAAGATCGATGCCGCAATATGCTAGCGCAAGAGAGTCAAGGCGAAAAAATCAAAAGTGGATTACTTAGCGCTTCTAGCGCACGCAGCGCAGCCTAATCCATCTAATTGCGTTAAAAGTTTGAACAGGAAAATAGTATGAATAATCTGCCAGGCCTAAGTTTTGATCATGGCGAAGATATCGCAGCACTACGTGAAGCAGTTCAACATTTTGCATCCGTTGAAATTGCGCCGCGTGCAGCAGAGATAGATCGCACCGATCAATTTCCTATGGACTTATGGCGCAAGATGGGTGAGTTAGGTCTGCTAGGCATTACAGCAGATGAAGAATATGGCGGTAGTGCTATGGGTTATTTAGCTCACATCATCGCTATGGAAGAAATATCACGCGCTTCTGCTTCAGTGGGTTTGTCTTATGGTGCACATTCAAACTTATGTGTAAATCAAATTCGTCGTAATGGCAGTGAAGAACAAAAGAAAACCTATCTACCAAAGTTAATTTCAGGTGAATATATAGGCGCATTAGCCATGTCAGAACCGAATGCAGGTTCTGATGTTGTGAACATGAAGTTGCGTGCTGATTTCAAAGGCGATCGTTGGATATTGAATGGCTCAAAAATGTGGATCACCAATGGCCCCGATGCTGATGTGATGGTGGTGTATGCAAAAAATGATATTGAAGCAGGACCACGTGGCATCACTGCATTTTTAATTGAAAAAAATTATCCTGGATTTTCAGTTGCGCAAAAACTCGACAAACTAGGTATGCGTGGTTCGCATACGGGTGAGTTAGTGTTCCGTGATTGTGAAGTACCTGCTGAAAATGTATTAGGTGGTTTAGGTCGCGGTGTGAATGTTTTAATGTCAGGCCTAGACTATGAGCGTGCTGTGTTGTCGGGTGGGCCACTAGGCATTATGCAAGCATGTATGGATGTCACTGTGCCCTATGTACATGAACGTAAACAATTCGGCCAACCTATCGGTGAGTTCCAACTCATGCAAGGCAAACTCGCAGATATGTATTCCACCATGATGGCGTGCAAAGCTTATGTCTATGCAGTAGGCCAAGCATGTGATCGCGCAAAAACACCGGATGCAGTGCGTGCATTACGCAAGGATGCAGCGGGTGCGATTTTATATTCCGCTGAAAAAGCGACTTGGATGGCAGGTGAAACTATACAAGCCTTAGGTGGTAATGGTTACATCAATGAATATCCAGCAGGACGACTATGGCGCGATGCAAAGCTCTATGAAATTGGTGCAGGTACCAGCGAAATACGTCGCATGTTGATTGGTCGTGAATTATTTGCTGAGACTGCCTAAAATGCCAGATTCACAAGTCGCCTTTCCTAAGCTTTTGTCATCGCAAATTGCGTTTGATATTGCGCGCGTTATTCTTGATGGCTTTGATAAGCACTATCGGTTATTTAGACATGCCAGCCAAGGAGCTAGAACACACTTCGAGCAAATGACATGGAAAGAAGCGCAAGCAGGCGCGCGCGACAGAATTGCATTCTATGAGCATAGAGTGAAGGAATGCGTGCAAAGCTTAGAAGATGAATATGAAGAAGAAGAGCTAACTGATAGTGTATGGCGTGAAGTGAAGCTACATTACATAGGCTTGTTAATGGATCACAGACAGCCTGAGCTTGCTGAAACTTTTTTTAATTCTGTGTGCTGCAAAATTTTGCATCGCACGTATTTTCATAATGACTTTATTTTTGTGCGCTCAGCTGTTTCAACAGAATATATAGAGCCTGCTGAAGCAACGCCTGTCTATCGCGTCTATTATCCACAAACAGATGGTATGCGCATAACCCTGCGTCGTTTAGTCAATAATTATCAACTGGCATGTGAGTTTTACGACTTAGATCGTGATATCGCTTTTATAGAAGAACGTTTGCAAGCATTATTAATAGCGCGAGCGACAGAAGCGAATTATCAAATTCAAGTGTTATCTAGCCTGTTTTTTCGTAACAAGGGCGCGTACATAGTTGGAAAAGTCATTAATGGCAATCGAGAGCATCCTTTTGTAATTCCCATACTGCATAACCGCAAAGGTGATTTAGTTCTTGATGCAGTGCTGACCGATGTCAATATCATTACCATGTTGTTTTCATTTACACGCGCCTACTTCATGGTTGATATGGAAGTGCCATCGGCCTATGTGCAATTTATACGCAGCATGTTGCCGAATAAGCCGCGTAATGAAATCTACACAATTTTAGGTTTACAAAAACAAGGCAAGGCCTTGTTCTACCGTGACTTCTTACATCATCTGCGCCATTCCTCTGATCGCTTTGAAATAGCGCCCGGTATTCGTGGCTTGGTGATGGTGGTGTTTGCATTGCCTTCCTTCCCGTATGTGTTTAAAGCGATTAAAGATAGTTTTCCTGCGCCTAAAGAAACTACGCCTAAACAAGTTAAAGAAAAATATTTATTGGTGAAGTATCACGACAGAGTAGGTCGTATGGCCGATACACTGGAATATTCCAACGTTGCTTTTCCCCGCTCGCGCTTTTCAGAAGAATTGTTAGCTGAATTAAAGTCGGTTGCGCCTTCTATTGTTGAAGAAGATGGTGAACAAATCATTATTCGCCATCTGTATATAGAGCGACGCATGACGCCATTAAATATTTGGCTGACAGAAGCCGAGCAAGCAGGAGATGAAGCAGCAATAGAACATGGCGTGCGTGAATATGGCAATGCAATTAAAGATCTGGTGGTAGCGAACATCTTCCCCGGAGACATGCTGTATAAAAATTTTGGTGTGACGCGTCAGGGCAGAGTCGTGTTCTATGACTATGATGAAATCGAATACATCAGTGATTGTAATTTCCGCGATATACCAGCGGCACGCAATGAAGAAGATGAGATGGCATCCGAACCTTGGTATCACGTCGCAAAAAATGATGTCTTTCCAGAACAGTTCAGTGTTTTTTTATTAGGCAATCCTAAAGTACGTAAATACTTCATGAAGCATCATGCCGATCTGCTGACAGCAGAGTATTGGCAACAACGTAAAACCCGAATACTTGACGGCCAAGTGGAAGACGTCTTTCCCTATCCGCAGGAAGTTCGTTTTAGCTATCAGACATCCACGGCGCAATCTGCACCATCGGCCGCTACTTAATTTTTATTTTTTTGGAGATAACTATGCAAGATCCTATCGTTGACCCCGTTGTAATTGTTGGTGCAGCACGTACCCCTATGGGCGCATTTCAAGGTGATTTTTCATCTCTTTCTGCGCATGATCTAGGTGCAGTTGCAATTCGTGCTGCAGTTGAACGTGCAGGTATTAAGCCTGAAGTAGTGAATGATGTGATCTTTGGTAACTGCTTAATGGCAGCACAAGGCCAAGCACCTGCGCGTCAAGCATCGATTAAAGCGGGCATTCCTGTTTCAGCAGGAGCTGTGACTTTATCAAAAATGTGTGGCTCTGCTATGCAGGCAACTATTTATGGTTATGACTCAATTATGTCGGGCACGAATGAAGTGGTGGTGTCGGGTGGTATGGAGTCGATGACAAATGCACCTTACTTAATTCCTAAAGCGCGTGGTGGTTATCGTATAGGTCACGGCATGATGTATGACCACATGATGTTAGATGGTTTAGAAGATGCGTATGACAAAGGCCGTTCTATGGGCACATTTGCAGAAGATTGCTCTGCAAAATATTCATTCACACGTGAAGCACAAGATGCTTTTGCGATTGATTCAGTTAAGCGTGCACAAGCTGCAACAGCCGATGGTTCCTTTAAATGGGAAATCGCGCCAGTGACTATTTCTGGTAAAGCCGGTGATGTCGTTATTGATAAAGATGAAGGCCCACTCAAAGCTAAGATAGAAAAAATCCCACAATTAAAACCAGCATTTAAAAAAGACGGCACCATCACAGCCGCTTCTTCTTCATCCATCAACGACGGTGCAGCAGCATTAGTGTTGATGCGTGAATCAACAGCAAAAAAATTAGGTGTGAAGCCGATTGCAAAAATCGTTGCTCATATGCGTAATTCACATGAACCTAACTGGTTTACTACTGCACCAGTAGGCGCGATAGAAAAGTTATATGCAAAAACAGGTTGGAAGACTAGCGATGTCGATCTGTTTGAAATCAATGAAGCGTTTGCAGCAGTCGCCATGGCCGCAATGAAAGAACACAATATCACTCACGACAAAATTAATATTCATGGTGGTGCTTGTGCATTAGGTCATCCTATCGGTGCATCTGGTGCGCGCATTATCGTGACATTGTTGGGTGCATTGAAAAAAACCGGTGGCAAGCGTGGTGTGGCTGCATTGTGTATCGGTGGCGGTGAAGCTACCGCTATGGCAATTGAAATGATGTAAGGAGAATTTGCATGCGCACAGCTTTGATCATTGGTGCTTCACGCGGCATAGGCCGTGAGTTCGTTCGTCAGTTACTTGCTGATAGCTATAAAGTATTTGCAACAGCACGTGATGATGCGACGGTAGAAGCACTCAAGCAAGAAGGTGCGCATGCAATGAAAATTGATGTCACCGTAGCGGAATCACTGGCTAGCTTGCCATGGCAACTCGATGGTGAGCGTTTAGATTTAGTGGTGTATGTGGCGGGTGTATTTGGATCATATGCCGGTGCAACGGAAGCGCCTGCGGTTGCGGAATTTGATCGCGTTATGCATGCCAATGTATTAGGCGCCATGCATGCCATTCCGCTGTTAGCACCCGCAGTTGAAGAAGCAAAAGGTACATTCGTATTTCTCACCAGCGTCATGGGCAGCATAGGTGTCACAACAGCAAGCATGGGTTGGGTATATCGTGCTTCAAAAGCAGCATTGAATATGGCAGTCAAAGCAGCATCGATGGATTATCCACACGCTAAGCTGATGGTGATTCACCCAGGTTGGGTAAAAACGGAAATGGGTGGTCCGAGTGCACCGACTTCTGTACAAGACAGCGTGGCGGGTATGCGTAAAGTGATTAGTGGATTAAAACAAAGTGAAAGTGGTAGCTTTCATAGTTTTGATGGTCAGACTATGGTTTGGTAATCATGCTGATTAACACATTAATCAACACACATTTTTATGCCTACTATTCAAAATAAAGAATAAAGCGATGATGCTCTCTGAACAACACACCATGACACGTGATGCAATGCGTGAATTTTCACAGCAGCAGTTACGTCCACATGCTGCGCGTTGGGATAAAGAGCGACATTTTCCTAAAGAAGCTTTGCAGCAGTTAGCGCAAATGGGTGCCTTCGGTGTCGCTGTGCCAGAAGAGCAAGGTGGTGCAGGTTTAGATTATGTAGCGTTAGCTTTAGTGATAGAAGAAATCGCAGCAGGAGATGGTGGAACTTCAACCATCATCTCGGTCAACAACTGTCCTGTGTGTAGCATAGCGATGATGGTGGCTAATCCTGCGCAACAAGAACAATGGTTACGACCGCTCGCGCAAGGCAAAATGTTAGGCGCATTTTGTTTGACTGAGCCGCATGCAGGTAGTGATGCTTCTTCATTACGAACAACTGCTACACGTGATGGCGATAGCTATGTCATAAATGGTGTTAAACAATTTATCACCAGTGGTAAAAATGCTGATGTAGCTATCGTCATGGCTGTCACCGATAAAACGGCAGGTAAGCGTGGCATTAGTGCTTTTTGGGTGTCCACAACTACAGCGGGTTATGTCGTCGCTAGCATAGAAGAAAAATTAGGCCAACATTCATCCGACACAGCGCAAATTGTTTTTGAAAATTGCCGTATACCTGCCGCAAATTTAATTGGTGCAGAAGGTGAAGGCTATCGTATCGCTTTATCAGGATTAGAAGGTGGGCGTATAGGCATAGCTGCGCAAGCTATAGGTATGGCTCGAGCAGCATTTGATGCGGCTTTAGCTTATGCGAAAGAACGTCAGAGTTTTGATAAACCTTTGTTTGATCATCAGGCGGTGCAATTCAGATTGGCTGATATGGCAACGCAGATTGAAGTAGCACGTCAAATGACTTTACATGCAGCGTCTATGAAAGATGCAGGCGTGCCCTGTTTAAAAGAAGCTGCGATGGCAAAATTATTTGCCAGTGAAATGGCAGAAAAAGTTTGTTCAGATGCCATACAAATACATGGCGGCTATGGCTATGTAAAAGATTTTCCAGTTGAACGTATTTATCGCGATGTACGTGTTTGTCAAATTTATGAAGGCACCAGCGATATACAAAAAATATTGATAGCACGTGCATTAGCCTAAGTTTGAGTTAATGCGCAAGATTAAGTAAGCCTCATGGTAAATCAGCGCTCCACAACTAAGCTAGAGCCCTGCCCTTGTGGTGGTGGCGCATTAGAAAAATGTTGTGAGCCTTTCATCAGTGGTGCGCAACATGCAGTTAGTGCTGAACAGTTAATGCGCTCTCGTTATAGTGCCTATGTACTTGGTGAAGAAAACTATCTCAGAGAGACTTGGCATAAAGAGTCGCGACCTGCAGAGGCAGTGACAGATGCTGCACTAAAGTGGCTGGGTTTAGAAGTAAGACAAGTGTCGCAACAAGAGGATGCTGCCACCGTAGAATTTGTAGCGCGTTGTCGTGTACAAGGGCGAGGACAACGCTTACATGAAATAAGTCGCTTTGTTCGTGAAAACGGACGATGGTTTTATGTCGATGGAAATATTTTAGAAAAATAAATACATGCCATACCTAGAAACTAAACTTAATCCACGCTCCGAAGAATTCATCGCTAATGCGCATGCGATGCAGGCTTTGGTAGATGATTTACGTACGCATTGTGAAAAACTTGCATTAGGCGGTAGTGAAGATGCACGTAAAAAACATACCTCACGTGGCAAGCTATTACCACGTGAGCGTGTAAATATGTTGCTCGATCCTGGCACGCCATTTCTAGAGTTCTCACAATTAGCTGCGCTAAATATGTATGACAATGCTGCGCCGTCTGCCAGCATGATTACCGGCATAGGACGTGTTAAAGGTCAGGAGTGCGTCATTGTTTGTAATGATGCAACCGTTAAAGGCGGAACCTATTTCCCTATGACGGTGAAAAAACATTTACGTGCACAAGAAATTGCAGCACAAAATAATTTGCCTTGTATTTATTTAGTCGATTCGGGTGGTGCAAACTTACCGAATCAAGATGATGTCTTTGCTGATCGTGAACATTTCGGACGCATCTTCTTTAATCAAGCAAACATGTCGGCACAAGGCATACCGCAAATCGCAGTGGTTATGGGCTCATGTACAGCAGGCGGTGCGTATGTGCCTTCCATGAGTGATGAATCTATTATCGTTAAAAATCAAGGTACGATTTTCTTAGGTGGCCCGCCTTTAGTGAAGGCTGCAATCGGTGAGATTGTAAGTGCAGAAGATTTAGGTGGTGGTGATGTGCATACGCGCTTGTCTGGTGTAGTAGATCATTTAGCACAAGATGATATGCATGCTTTATCCATTGCACGATCTATAGTTGGCAATTTAAATCGTAGTAAGCCAGAACAAATGGTGTTGCGTCCATCAGTAGAGCCACGTTACGACGCTAAAGAAATATATGGATTAATTCCTACTGATACACGTAAGCCTTTCGAGGTAAGAGAAATTATTGCGCGCGTGGTCGATGGTAGTGAGTTTGATGAATTTAAAGCACGCTATGGCACCACACTGGTTTGTGGTTTTGCACATTTGTTTGGTATGCCAGTAGGCATCATCGCTAACAATGGCATCTTGTTTTCTGAGTCAGCATTAAAAGGTGCGCATTTCATAGAGCTTTGCTGTCAACGAAAAATACCTTTAGTTTTTTTACAAAACATCACCGGCTTTATGGTGGGTCGCAAAGTAGAAAACGAAGGCATAGCGCGCAATGGCGCCAAGATGGTGACGGCAGTTGCGACAGCGGCTGTACCTAAATTTACCGTCATCATAGGTGGAAGCTTTGGTGCAGGTAATTACGGCATGTGTGGTCGTGCTTATTCACCGCGCATGTTGTGGATGTGGCCGAATGCATGTATCTCCGTCATGGGTGGTGAACAAGCTGCGAGTGTGCTGGCCACCGTTAAGCGCGATGGCATAGAAGGCAAGGGTGGGCAATGGAGTGCGCAAGAAGAAGCCGCATTTAAACAACCCATACTTGATCAATATGAAGTGCAGGGTCATCCTTATTATGCAAGTGCACGCTTGTGGGATGATGGTGTGATTGATCCTGCGGATACACGCATGGTGTTAGGTTTAGGATTGAGTGCATCATTGAATGCACCTATACCTGATACGAAGTTCGGCATATTTAGGATGTAATGAGCGCACACGCTAACAATGATTGGGTTGCACGCAGTCTTGCCAGTGTTTGGCATCCCTGCACACAAATGCAACATCATGAAAGCATACCTATGGTGTCGCTCAGTCAAGGTCGTGGTGCTTGGCTGATGGATCATGCAGGGCATAGATATATCGATGGTATTAGTTCATGGTGGGTGAATTTATTTGGTCATGCAAATCCACGTATTAACCATGCAATCAAGGCACAGTTAGATCAATTAGAACATGCGATGCTAGCTGGCTTCACGCATGAACCTGTTGTAGAACTTTCTGAACAATTATCTGCATTAACTGATGGCGTACTCGGACATTGTTTTTATGCATCTGATGGAGCATCGGCAGTAGAGATAGCCTTAAAAATGAGTTTTCATGCATGGGCAAATCAAGGGCTGCCACAAAAGCAGGAATTCATCTATTTACAAGGTGGCTATCATGGCGAAACAGTCGGTGCCTTAGCAGTCACTGATGTGCCTTTATTTCGTCAGGCCTATGGCGCTATGTTGCAGCCTGCGCATGTGGTTGCAACACCAGATGCACGCAATGCTAAAGAAGGTGAAACCGCGGCTGATGTAGCGCGTCATGCAGCACTTGATGTGCGACGTGTATTAGAGCAGCGTGCTGATCACATAGCCGCCATCATCATTGAACCCTTAGTGCAATGTGCGGGCGGCATGATCATGCATGATCCTGTGTATATGCAGACCTTGCGTGCCTTGTGTGATGAATTTAATGTGCATTTAATTGCAGATGAAATTGCAGTTGGTTGTGGTCGCACGGGGACTTTTTTTGCATCAGAACAGTCTGGCGTGTGGCCAGATTTTCTGTGTTTATCTAAAGGGATTAGTGGTGGTTACTTGCCTTTATCGCTAGTCATGACGCGCAAAGAAATTTATCAAGCGTTTTATCATAGTGATATCACACGTGCATTTTTACATTCGCATTCTTATACCGGCAATCCTTTAGCTTGTAGGGCTGCTTTAGCCACGCTAGCTATTTTTAAAGAAGATGATGTACTGGCACAAAATAGAGTGCGAGGCGATAAAATTGAGGCTGCATGTGAGGATTTGAAACATCATCCTCGCAGTAAAAATTTTCGCCGTTGCGGCATGATTTTCGCATTTGATGCGCAGCCCGATGAACAAGCAGGATTTGCGCGTCGTTATTTTGCGCAAGGATTACAGCAGCAGATATTGCTACGCCCTATAGGTAATACGGTTTATCTGATGCCACCGTATATCATCAATGATGAAGAAATAAATTGTCTTGCTACAGGCGCGATAAAAGCGCTAGAAGCCAGTTGCTGAAATTATTTTATTAAGGAAGTTCTATGTCATCCACCATCACATCACAACCCGTCGCATTTCATGCTGCAGCGAAAAAAGTTGCCGCTGCTGCAGTCGCGCATGAAACATGGCCAGTCGCTGAAGTAGTGGCTTTGTTTGAATTGCCATTTAATGATTTATTGTTTCGCTCACAGCAAGTACACCGAGCAAATTTCAATGCGAATGAAATTGAATTAGCCACACTGTTATCGATTAAGACAGGTGGCTGTCCTGAAGATTGTGGTTACTGTCCCCAAGCAGCCCGTTACGACACTGGTGTGACAGCACAAAAAATCATGCCATTAGATGAAGTATTAGCAGCAGCTCAAGCAGCAAAAGATCAAGGTGCTACACGTTTTTGTATGGGTGCTGCATGGCGTGCGCCTAAAGACAGAGATTTAGATTCAGTTGAAGAAATGGTCAAGGCTGTGAAAGCCATGGGCTTAGAAACTTGCGCAACCTTAGGCATGTTAGAAGAGCAGCAAGCTGTGAGACTAAAAGAAGCAGGCTTAGATTTTTATAATCACAATCTAGACACAGCGCCAGAATTTTATGGCGACATTATCACTACACGTGACTATCAAGATCGTTTAGATACTTTAGGCGCAGTGCGTGAAGCAGGATTAAAAGTATGCTGTGGCGGCATAGTCGGTATGGGTGAGTCACGGCTATCACGTGCAGGTTTGATTGCACAACTGGCTAACTTAAATCCTTATCCTGAGTCAGTGCCTATTAATCATTTGGTGCAAGTAGAAGGTACACCACTCTATGGACAAGATGGATTAGATCCACTTGAGTTTGTACGCACGATAGCGGTAGCACGCATCACCATGCCAAAAGCACGCGTGCGTTTATCTGCAGGTCGTCGTCAGTTAGGTGAAGGCATACAAGCCTTGTGTTATTTGGCGGGTGCGAATTCAATTTTCTATGGTGAAAAATTACTGGTAACGGGCAATCCTGAGGTGGAAGAAGATAAATCTTTACTACAACGATTAGGCATACAAGCAAAGACTGCATAACTAGGCAAGCAAAAAACCATCATGTTTAAAAAAATCCTGATTGCCAATCGTGGTGAAATCGCTTGCAGAGTAGCGGCCACTGCACATCGTATGGGCATACGCACAGTCGCTGTGTATTCCGATGCAGATAAACATGCTGCGCATGTGGCAGCTTGTGATGAGGCTGTGCACATAGGTGCAGCAGAAGCGAAGCAAAGCTACTTACAAATTGCACGCATCATAGAAGCAGCGCAAGCTACTGGAGCAGAAGCGATACATCCAGGTTATGGATTTTTATCAGAGAACGAAGAATTTGCAGCAGCATGTGAGCAAGCAGGATTAATTTTTATTGGACCACCTGCAACAGCGATTCATGCCATGGGTTCAAAGTCTGCCGCTAAAGCCTTAATGGAAAAAGCGCAGGTACCTTTGGTGCCGGGTTATCACGGTGAAAATCAAGACGCTGATTTTTTACACAAGCAAGCCGATAGCATTACCTATCCAGTATTACTGAAAGCCAGTGCAGGTGGTGGTGGTAAGGGCATGCGTATAGTCCAATCATCCGCTGAATTTAAAGGCGCACTCGCATCTTGTAAGCGTGAAGCGATTAATAGTTTTGGTGACGATAAAGTCTTAGTTGAAAAATATTTACAGCGTCCACGCCATATAGAAATCCAGATTTTTGCAGACAAAACAGGTGAGTGTGTTTATTTGTTTGAGCGTGATTGCTCAGTACAACGTCGTCATCAAAAAGTATGTGAAGAAGCGCCAGCGCCAGGTATGACAGCAGAACGTCGTCGTGCCATGGGTGAGGCGGCAGTAGCAGCAGCACAAGCAGTGGGTTATGTAGGTGCGGGTACGGTGGAATTCATTGCCAATCAAGATGGTAGTTTTTATTTCATGGAGATGAACACACGTTTGCAAGTGGAACATCCCGTTACTGAAATGATTACCGATGTGGATTTGGTTGAGTGGCAATTAAAAATAGCTGCTGGCCATACTTTGCCCAAGAAACAAAATGAGCTAGTTATTAAAGGTCATGCGATTGAAGCGCGTATTTATGCGGAAAATCCTGAAAAAGGATTTTTGCCATCCATAGGTACTTTGCATTATTTACACACACCACAAGCAGCAAGTTTCACGCGCGATCAAGCAGTGCGTATAGATGCAGGTATTAGAGCAGGAGATGCAATCTCATCTTACTATGATCCTATGATTGCGAAGTTGATTGTCTGGGGTGAGGATAGAGCAGCAGCGTTAAAGAAAATGTCGCAAGCGCTGAGTGAATATGAAATTGTAGGGCCAGCAACGAATATCGCTTTTCTATCCAGACTCATGCAAAGTAAACCCTTTGCTACTGCAGATCTAGATACGGGTCTGATAGAACGACATCAAGATACTTTATTTCCACCGCATCAGCCCGTGCCTTTTGCTGTGTTGGCATTAGCCTGCGCGAGGTTGCATCATGATGAGCGTGATCATTCATCAGATGACCCATGGGCGCAGCATCATGGTTGGCGCATGAATTTACAAACTACTCGACCACTGCAATTCTCTGATGAGGCAGGCATGAGTGAGCTTGCTTGGACATATGCATCAGATCACGGAATATTAAGTAGTGGTGATAAGAGAATAAAAATTAGTGATGTGCATGCTAAGACGCATGATCAAGATGATGCGGTTGAATTTGATTTGGTCGCTGATAACATCAAGGTGCACGGTAAGGTAGTACGTGTTGCAGAAAATTTTCATGTCTTTCATGCAGGACAGCACTGGCAATTAACTTGGCATGATCCTATTGCACATGCGGGTGAAGCAGAATTAGAAGGCGGTAGATTAACCGCGCCTATGCCAGGAAAAATTATTGCGTTGCTTGTTAAAAAAGATGAACTTGTACAGCAAGGCGCGCCATTATTAATTATGGAAGCCATGAAAATGGAACACACGATTCATGCGCCTAGTAACGGTAAGGTAGAAGATTTATTGTATGCGGTTGGTGATCAAGTGCCAGAAGGTGCGCAGTTATTAGCATTCACTGCTACCGGAGCTTGAGTATGAGTAAAGTCCCAAGCTTGCCAGCACAAGTCAAAATAGTGGAAGTAGGTCCGCGTGATGGACTACAAAATGAAAAAGAAATTATTCCTGTTGAAGTTAAAGTCGAATTAATCAATCGACTGACAGCAGCAGATTTTCCAAATATAGAAGCTGCTTCTTTCGTCTCGCCTAAGTGGGTGCCACAAATGGCGACTTCGAGTGAAGTCATGCAGCAGATACAACGCAAGTCAGGTGTGATTTACTCAGCACTTGTGCCCAACATGCAAGGCTTAGAAGCGGCACTTGCTGCACAAGCGGATGAGGTCGTTATTTTCGGTGCCGCATCCGAAGCGTTTTCGCAAAAAAATATTAACTGCAGCATTGCTGAATCAATAGAGCGTTTTCGTGAAGTTGCAAAATTAGCGAAGGCTTCGCATTTACGTTTGCGTGGCAGTATTAGTTGTTCATTCGGCTGCCCTTATCAAGGCGAGGTCACACCCGATGCAGTTGTTGATGTGGTGGCGCGCATGCAGGACTTGGGTTGCGATGAAATTGATATTGCTGACACCATAGGTGTGGGCACTGCGCGTCAAGTACAAACAGTATTCGATAAAGTGTCACGTCAATTCCCTATCGATCAATTGGCAGGGCATTTTCATGACACCTATGGCCAAGCTTTAGCAAATATTTATGCGGCTCTAGAAGTCGGTGTGAGCATTTATCATTCTTCTGTAGCAGGTCTGGGTGGTTGTCCTTATGCTAAAGGTGCAACCGGTAATGTGGCGACAGAAGATGTGCTCTATCTCATGCAAGGTTTAGGTATACACACTGGTATTGATTTGCAGATGGTAGTTGATGCAGGTCAGTTTATTTCTCAACATCTAGGACGCAAAGCAGTGAGTCGTGCAGGTAATGCGATTGCCGCGCGTCATGCTGCGCAAAGTTAATTAGTTTATGAATCCTGCAAATTTCAATCCTGTAAATCATGTGGGTCCTCTGCCATCTCCTTGTACGAGTATTTGTCAGATGAACGCTGAGAACGGATTTTGTAAGGGTTGCTGGCGCACACTTGATGAAATCATGAACTGGAGCGTTGCATCTGAAGCGAAAAAAATGCAGGTTTGGCTAGCGATTAGCCAAAGACGTTCGGCAGCGTAACCAAAGTTAGTTTGATTATCTGAGGTCAAAGGCAAGCTTAATTTCATGCCGCTAAATTTTATCCATCAAAGTAAACTTCATAAAATACAGATGGCAGATTTCGCGGCGCAGTGGTTAAGTTGTTCGAAGAATTTTTCTTGCCTATGAAATGAAAAAATGAACCTTCCTTCTTGCATGCATGTCCTTGAACGAGGATGGCTATCTTCCAATAACATTTTATTTTTCGGTGAAAATGAAAATGTCATTATCGATACTGGTTATGTCACCCACGCCGAACAAACGCTAGAGCTAGTTAAACATGTGTTGGGTGATAGGCCCCTACATAAAATTTATAATACCCATCTACATTCTGATCATTGTGGTGGAAATAAAATTCTGCATGATCACTATCAAGCCCAAATCGCCATACCTGAAGCTGAATTTTATAAGGTCAATGATTGGGATTATGCAAAACTAAGCTTTCAAGCTACTGGACAAAAGTGTGATCGCTTTGAAGCACATGCTTTAGTAAAGCCTAACGATAAATTAATGCTAGGTGATTTAGAGTGGATAGCATTAGCAGCACCAGGACATGATCCACATTCTTTGGTGTTGTATTGTGAAAAAGAAGGCTTATTAATTTCTGCGGATGCATTATGGGAAAAAGGCTTTGGTGTTATTTTCCCTGAGTTAGATGGACGGCCAGGCTTTGATGAAACACGTGCTACCTTAGATTTGATTTCAGAGTTAGATATACGTCTAGTGATACCAGGCCATGGGTCACCATTCACGGATGTAAAAAAATCCTTAGAGGTGGCTTATTCACGCATCGCTTATTTACAAGATAGGCCAGTGCGGAATGCTGAAAACGCAGTCAAAGTATTGTTAAAATTTTTACTGCTAGAGCGCAAAGAAATTAAATTAGTCGATGTGCCTAAACTTTTACATGACATACCTTTAGTCGATGTCGCAAACAAGTATCACTTAAGATTTGGTGTGATTTATTTAGGCTATTGGGCAGTCAAGCAATTGCAGCGCGCCGGTGCAGCGGAAGTGCGTGACATGATGTTAGTGAATGCAGATTAAAAAATCCGCATGTAAGCCTGAAAAATTAAAACAGACTTTCATGCGGATAGTAATGCTGTAAAAATTAATACGGCGTTGCCATCACTCTAGCGCGAGCGGCGTGATATTCCTGTTTCAAACGTGATACCACTTCAGCTACGGTGGGTACATCATGCATCAGTCCCACACCTTGACCAGCACCCCAAATATCACGCCAAGCTTTAGCGCCGCTATCGCTCGCAAAATTCATATGCGTTTTATCTGCAACCGGTAAATTATCAGGATCAAGTCCGGCTTTGATAATAGATTTTTTCAAATAATTGCCATGCACGCCAGTAAAGAGATTGGTGTACACCACATCCGCTGCATTCGATTCAACAATCGCATTCCGGTAATCTTCACTTGTATTCGCTTCTTGCGTCGCTAACCAGCGTGATCCTATGTAAGCAAAATCAGCACCCATAGATTGTGCAGCTAAGATTGCATCACCAGAAGCGATAGATCCAGAAAGTGCAATCGGACCTTGGAAGAATTTACGTACTTCACCCACTAATGCAAATGGAGATAAACCACCAGCATGACCACCTGCGCCAGCTGCTACAAGAATTAAACCATCAACACCAGCTTCTAAAGATTTTTCTGAATGTCGAATACTAATCACGTCATGTAAAACAATGCCGCCATAGCTATGAATAGCATCCAGCATTTCTTTAGGTGGTGCGCGTAATGAAGAAATAATGATGGGGATTTTATGCTTCACACACACTTCTACATCATGCGCTAAACGATCATTCGACTGATGCACAATTTGATTAACTGCGATCGGACCTATGATGGCATCAGGATGGGCTGCCTTATGTTCAGCGAGCGCTTGTTTAATTTCGTTGAGCCACTGATCTAGCATTTCAGCAGGGCGAGCGTTCAGTGCAGGGAAAGATCCTACGATACCTGCCTTGCATTGTTCAATTACGAGTTTGGGTCCGCTAGCAATAAAGAGGGGTGAGCCAATAACAGGTAAGCTTAGATGTTGAAGGGCAGTGGGCAGTGACATAAAACGCCTTTGTAAAAAGTGCTTGGATGGTTAGATTATAGGGTAAAAAATAAAACACTCGTGCTAATTACATGCTTTCTGGGTTGAATAAAATAATCAAAATAGCAATTTTTCTTATGATTAGGATGCTGCTGGCAGGATGGCTTAGTGAGGATGAAAGGAAAGAATAATGTTGATTACAAAACTTGTTGTGGCAGGGATTACCTTGATTTTTGGTGTGTGGGTCATATTTGCCCCGCGTAAGGCGCTAACTTTGATAGGTATGTCAGCTGAGGGTCCTCGCGGTGTCACGGAAACCAGAGTAGCTCTGGGTGCGATTTATGTAGGTAGCGGGCTCGCATGTTTGTTATTACAGGAGCCCGCAGCATTTATAACGTTGGGACTAACGTATCTAGTGATGGCGTTAGTCCGTGCTGTTGCGATCGTGTTAGATCGCTCGGCAGATGGCAGCAATTGGGCAAGTCTAGGATTAGAAGCTGTGTTGGCTGTGTTGCTCTTGTTGTAATCCTTAAGTCCTTGACTAGGCTTGAGCTGCTAAATCTTTTATCCATTGCATAAAGCTCTGCATTCTTAACCATAATTCAGCCGATGAATCAGGGTCAGGTAAGCCGCAGTTGTAATGATTAAATAACTGACGTGCTGAGTCATCCATGCCATCCATCACCGCTTCCCATACACCGACTCTGCAACTGCGTATATCACCACCATCCAAGCCGGACATGGATTTATAAAGAACATCTTCATTAATCCATCGTTCTTTAATGCGCTGAGCGGATTGTTGTAAAACGTCAGCGGGCACAGGTACTGTAACCATCAGAGCTTCTTCGGAAGAAAAGTATTTTTCATTTTTTTCTTGCGAAATAAAATCGACAGACTTTTCAGTAATTTTCTTTGGTGCTGGATAGAGTTGTTTGGCTTCTTGTAAAAATACAGAGCCAGCTATTCTTTGTCTTCCATCGCCATTTTTAGGAAAAATAGAAAAATCAGGAGCAATCCAGCTATGACCTGAGCCACTACCATTTGGTGAAATATGTATATGGCCAAATGTAGGGGAATTTTTCAAAACATGACTCGCCAATAGACTTAACTCAGGAGAGAACTCAGGCGCTGACTGATTGAGTACAACATCAATCGTTGAACGTAATGTGTGTAATTGTTTAGCGTTTAGATTAGCCAAGATCGCATCTTCGCCAAACATTTTTTTCATCAAGAGTAGTTCAAGCACATCACGTAAAGCACGCTCAAAGGGTGCTAGATAAGTCAGTTTGGAATTTTTTTGATTTAGTAAGGCGGTTTCTAGACGACTATCACATTGCAAAGTAGATGCATTTAGTAACACGCTAGAGTGATAATAATTCAAAGCGCTATATTCAACTTGCTGAGGTAAGGTGTTAAGCCCAAGTTGAGTAGCAATATCTTGTGCGGCTTTTAGTAAAATTTTATCTGCGTCTTTACTATGCTGCTGTTTATTCCAGATTGAGGTCGCACCAAATAAAATTTGTCGAACCGCACCATTCCAATTCGGCGCAAATGAAAGATCAGGTTGAGGTTGAGGTTGAATGTTGGAATTTGAGGAAGTAGCTAATTCATTTAATAATGAAAATAATTGATTAGCTGAGAGTAGCTCTATCATTTTTTCACGTTCTTTTTTCCTACCATTGCGCTCAACAATTTCATAAATAATTTCATGACCTATGTAATTAAAATTAGATATTTTTAAAATATGCGCTAATTGCTGTAGTTGATTAGTACTTAAGCCTTGCAAATGTAATTTCAATAAATCTTTGCAAGCCTGTGCATTAAGTGAGGATTGAGAAGAACGATCAATAATGGATTCCATTAATGAGATTAATGCTGCTTTGATTTTCTGATAGTTCTGAGGATGCGGATTTTTTTCGGCTGTATCGAGTAATGCTGAAAAAATTAAATAGCTTCGATGATTAGCTGCCCAATAGTAATTTGCTTTTTGAATTCTTGGCGCAAGGGTTTTTAGTCTAGGGGCTTGTGGCTGTTCTTTTATCGATAAAGATGTAAATGCTGGAGACTGTAAGTGCGAAGAGGACAGAGAATGGTTGGGTCGAGCATGAGTGAAAAGTGATCGCATAGTAAGCTCCTATAAAAAAACGTGATGAACATTGAAATATTCGTCACAGGAGCTTATTAATTGTTCGGTGGCCAAACTAAAAAAACACGTGATTGCTTTGCACCAAACAGATGCATTACAAACACGTGCACTAGAATTGAATTAATGTGCACCAGCCATGTGCTTAATCCATTCCATTAAACCATTCAATCTTATCCAGAGTTCAGTAGGTGACTCTGGTGCAGCGAGTCCTTGGTTGTAGTGATTGAATAAAGCAAGTGCATCTGGTTCCAATCCATCTTGCACTGCTTTCCAAACTGTCATCCGACAACCAGTAGCAGGTGTATTGCTATCCATATTCGCAAAGCGGTAGGGCGTATTATTTCCCTTCCATTCTGCAATTACACCCAATGCAGAAGTTTGTAATTGTGTTTTTGTGACTGGAACAGTTAGATACCAAGTTGATTCAGGTGGATAGAGTTGTGCATTTTCTTTTGCAGTTAAAAACTTTGTAGGCCATTCACGTATCGTGTTTTGCTGTGGCCTAAGATGAAACCCTGTGTGCATGAAATGCATGCCAATCACATCTGAAGGTGCAGAAGTATCAGGAATCAAAGAAAGATCAGGCGTAATCCATGCGTGACCTAATGAGATGCCAGCAGAAGGCTTGATTTGTATCTGCCCATATTCATGCGACCGCGACCAAACCGACCGTGCTTTTGAAGGCAAAGTATGATCGGTCACACTAGGCACACAGACTTCTGTTATTTCCTCAATCGCTAGTCTGACACTGCGGAGATCATTTGCCTGTAAATCAGGTAGCTTGGTTTGTGTACCAGTGAATTTTTGAATTAAAAAAATCTCTAATAAATCACGGAGCACACGATTAAGTAAGGCTGCATTTTTGTTGCCTTGTAAATCCAGAGCGATGGCAAGATCTATAACTATATGATCATTTTTTAGTCTTGCGGTAGTGCCATAAAGATTAAGTTCTGTTGCACAGATTTGCGTAGGCAAGTTGATAAAATCAAGTGCAATGCCGATGCGGCAAGCGATATCCAATAAGTCGGGAAGAATTTGTTGTGAGTGCGGCCAATGCTGTGCAGCCTGAGCTAATACATTACGTAGTTCCTGCTTGGTTGTATTACTTAATGAGGGAATTTTACTGCTATCAGTTTTATGGTCGGCTTGTGATCGTTGTAACTCATCAAGACAATCAAATAGATTTTGAGTGTGAAATAAAATACGTTCAGAAGAATGCGGTGGGCCATTACAAAAGCCATACTCTAAATAAAACTCATCATCAATCACAGTCTCACTTATCAAGCATTTAAATTGTGTGGACTGTAAGTGGCTCTTAAGTTTTAGGCATTCATTATTATTTAGAGATGATAAATGCATGCGTAATAAATCGAGATACCGTGATCTACTTTGCACTTCATCTATATAGCCAGGTTTAATGGAATGCAGTAAGCGCTGCATACAATTAGTGAGGAGTTGTAAGTTTGGCGGCAAACCTAAGGATTGATATTGATGATCAATTTGCTGAATCAGAGTACGTAAAGTTTTTGCTGTTTGTTGTGCGGCATCTATGTAATACCCAGCTTTTATCACATTAGGCCAAGCGACATGACGTGATGTTGGAATGGGTTGATAAAGTCTAGGTCTGTTTGCTGGATTGAATAACGCGTATTCACTTCGATGAGATAGTGTTGGTATGGCAGACAATGCCAGACGTCTTCCTAGAGATTGCATGGAGAATCCTCAATGATAAAAGCCGATCACAATAGATCGGCTGTTATCAGTGCCATTCATCCTCTGAAATACAGTGATTTAGTACAGAGAGCTTTTGATCAAGACCAACAGAGTGTGGTTAAGCGTGGCTATGAAAAAACAATGCACACGAGATTGATAGTAAGAGATGTGATACGCATTAAGCTTGCATGCTGATGTCTCAGCATGCAAGAAAATTTTTATTGATAGCTGCGATCGTCAGCAATCACTTTGCCATCATTAGGTAAGCTGCCGATTGCAACAAGTTGAACTTCACCACGCAGTTTCGTGACATCGCGTATGGAATTCACAATTGCTGAGGCGAGCTCAGCTTGTGCGGTGGGATGCTCCACTTCGCAATGTAGTGTCATGATGTCATTCGCCATTTCGCCAGTAACTACTAAGCGAGCTTTTTTAATTTCTGTATGACGACGCGCAATGTCTGCTACTTGTGAGGGATGAACAAACATAGCGCGGATTTTTGTAGTTTGATCTGCACGTCCCATCCAACCTTTAATGCGTGTATTGGTACGACCACAAGCCGAGATGCCAGGTAAAACAGCAGACATATCGCCAGTACCAAAACGTATGAGTGGATAGTCGGGATTAAAGGAAGTAATGACGATCTCGCCAACTTCACCTTCTGACACAGGGTCCCCAGTACCAGGACGTACGATTTCTAATAGCAGAGTTTCATCTAACACCATGCCAGCGCATAACTCGCCCTGCGCTAAGGTTTCATAAGCGATGTTGCCTATATCGGCTGAGCCATAGGTTTGCAAAACATGGCGCACACCATTTTCTTGCAACCAGTTACGTAAAGAAGGCGGCAACGCCTCAGCGCTGACCAATGCTTTGGATAAGCTGGAAATGTCCGTACCCATTTCCTGCGCTTTTTCTATGATGATTTTCAGAAAAGATGGTGTACCTACATAACCAGTGGGACGCAATAAATGCATAGCTTGCACTTGCATTTCTGTTTGACCTGTTCCAGCCGGTATCACAGGGCAGCCCAGTTTTTTTGCGCCACCTTCTGCCATTAAACCTGCAGGCGTGAAGTGATAAGCAAAACAGTTTTGCACGATATCGCCGCCACGCAGACCCAAAGCATATAGAGGACGCGCAAAACGCCACCAATCGTCGCCTTTTCCTTCTGGATCAAAGATAGGACCAGGCGACATAAAAATACGGCTCAGTTGCGAGACGGGCGTGCTGTTTAGTCCGCCAAAAGGTAATGCTGCATGTTGTAGATCTTTTAAATCAGATTTACGGGTAACAGGACATTGCGCAAGCGCAGCGCGAGTAGTGATATCAGCAGCATTAACATCTTTTAGAATTGAAGACCAACCTGAAGTGGTTTTAGCGCGGGTAATTAAAGCAGGCAGTGCAGCTAAGAGTTCACGTTCACGCGTAGCAGGGTCGCGTGCTTCTAATGCATCGAGCAGATCAGACATGGCAGCCTAAAAAAATAAATGGAAAGAGAAAAAACTAAGCCAGCCAGCGTTTGCGGCGGCGATAAAATTTCATGTCACGGAAGCTTTTACGGCCAGCACCAGAAACACCGAGATAAAATTCTTTCACGTCTTCATTGGCTGCTAACTCTGAAGCTGCACCTTCCATGACGACACGACCGTTTTCTAATATGTAGCCAAAATCTGCATAGTGCAGTGCGACAGTGGTGTTTTGTTCTGCTAATAAAAATGATACTTGTTCTGTGTGATTTAAATCTTTCACAATCTCGAAAATCTCTTCCACAATTTGTGGAGCTAAGCCCATCGATGGCTCATCTAATAAAATCATAGAAGGCTTAGCCATAAGCGCGCGTCCAATCGCGCACATCTGCTGTTCACCACCGGAGGTGTAGCCTGCTTGTGATGAGCGGCGTTGTTTTAAACGTGGGAAGTAGTGATATACCTTTTCTAAGGCTTCTTTTAATTCATGGCGATTAATCTTACGGGTATAAGCGCCAGTGAGTAAATTTTCTTCTATCGTTAAATGCGCAAAACAATGACGGCCTTCCATTACTTGAGACAATCCACGACGCACTAATTCATTTGGCGTGAGTTGATCAATTCTTTCGCCATTAAATTCCACACTGCCTTTGGTTACATCGCCGCGTTCACCACGAAGTAAAGTGGATATAGATTTTAGAGTAGTGGACTTACCAGCGCCATTGGCGCCCATTAATGCCACGACTTTACCTCTAGGCACATTCAGTGAGACACCTTTTAAAACCAAAATCACATGGTCATAGATGACTTCAATATTATTCACGGCAAGGATGTGTTGGGCAGTGCTCATCTCTAAATCCTGTTGTTAGGGTACTGCTATTTAATTCTAATATTAATATTAAGCCAAAGACGTTATATAAAGCTGGGATAAAACAAAGCCGCTGAATTGCAAACAATTCAGCGGCTTGCTTGTTTACTTCAGACAGCCAGGAGTAATCCCTTTTTCCGCCGCATATTTAGCAGAAGATTCTTCTAATAATTTACGTACTAGAGCTTTATCGCCAGTGATCCAAGTCTTTGATAAGGCAACCCATTGCTTACCATCCCACTGCACGACTTTAACAGCGCCAGAACCTTCATGATCATCACATGAGGTTTTTATAGGTGGGAACATATCAAACACACCTAAAGCTTTTTGACGCGCAACGTCGACATTTAGATTTTCAAAGCCCCAACGTACTTGTTCGCCGGTGAGAGGTTTACCTTTTCCATACTTGTTTTGTGCAACACGCATAGCTTCTACCATTAACACTGCAGAAGTCACGCCACGCATATACATCACGTTACCAACACGATCGAGTTCTTTTAAATTACCTTTACCTTGACCATAGATTTTTTTACGGATGTCATCTAACACTGGATAATTACCTGGTGTGGTGAAGCTCATAGCAGCGTAACCTTTCGCTGCATCGCCTGCTGGTTCAGTGTCTTCTTCTGAACCTGCCCACCATACACCGATGATTTTTTCACGCGGAAAGCCATTGCGTTGTGCAGTTTTTAAACCAACTGCACTCATGACACCAAAGGTCCACATAATCACGTAATCAGGATTTGCCTGACGAATTTGCAACCATTGTGATTGCTGATCATTGCCAGGTGGTGCAACAGGAATCTTAATGAGTTCAAATCCGTATTTCGCTGCTTCTGCCTCTAACACTGGCAATGGTTCTTTACCGTAAGCAGAGTCGTGATACAGATGCACGATTTTTTTACCTTTGAGCTTATCCATACCACCAGATTTCTCACCTAGATAAACCACCATCGCACCGGCTTGATTCCAGTAAGTGGAAAGCAATGGGAACACATAGGGAAAGACTTTACCGTTTGCTGCATCAGAGCGACCATAGCCTAATGTGGTCATAGGAATCTTGTCGGTGCCGACACGATCTAAAATGCCGTAAGCAATACCAGTAGACAGTGGTTCAACTAAAGAAGCGCCACCATTTTTACTTTTTAAGCGCTCATAGCATTCCACGCCGCGTGATGCATTGTATTCAGTTTCACATTCTTCCCAACTAAGTTTGACGCCATTAATACCGCCATTCAAATTAGTTAGATTCATGTAGTCGATCAAGCCACCAAAAAATGAAGCACCGTTAGATCCGTAAGGACCTACACGATAAGACAACAATGGCACATACTGATCTGCCCATACAAAGCTAGTAGCTGCAAGCAATGATGCAGCAACTAGTAAGGATTTAATGCATTTCATAAGCTCCTCCGAGGATCAAACTAACTAACTACCAAAGAACAATAGATAAAAAATTAATGCGGAAACGGCCACAAGCGTAATTTTTCTTTAGCGATTTGCCATAAGCGCGCTAGGCCATGTGGTTCAACAATTAAAAAGAAAATAATCAGCGCACCAAACACCATCAGTTCAAGATTTGATGCAACTGAAGTAGGTAATGACAAAGCGTGCGCAAACACATTGAGGAACACAGGCAGCAAGACGATAAATGCAGCGCCTAAAAATGAACCGAGTATGGAGCCCAATCCACCAATAATCACCATGAATAAAATACGGAAAGATAAATCCAAGCTATAAGCTTCAGGCTCCACTGTGCCTAAGTAAGCAAAGGCATACAACGCACCAGCCACACCACAATAAAAAGAACTCACTGCAAAGGCGAGTAATTTTGTGCGCATGAGACGTATACCTATCACCTCAGCAGCAACGTCCATGTCACGCACTGCCATCCATGAACGTCCTACATTAGAGCGCACCATATTTTTAGCCAACAGCGCCATCACACTCACAATCGCAAGCACTAATAAATATTTAGAAGCTGGTGAACTAAATTCATAGCCAAACATCTCCATCTTTTGTGCAGTGATCACACCAGAAGAACTGTAGTTAGTGAACCATTGTATTTTGGTCAATGCCCACACCACAAAAAATTGTGTGGCTAAGGTAGAGGCAGCAAGATAGAAACCACGTATACGGAGTGAAGGTAAGCCAAAAGCGATGCCGACTAAGGCTGCAGACAAACCGCCCAGAACAAACGCTAACAATAGTGGGATGCCAGGAATGCGTAATATAAAGTTATAAGCACTGAAAGCACCTACAGCCATAAATGCCGCTGAACCTAAAGATAACTGACCTGCATAACCCGTCAAAATATTTAAGCCTAGTGCAGCCAGCGAAAAAATTAAAAATGGAATCAGAATCGCTGAGAAATAATAAGCTGAAGCGAATTGCGGTATGGCGACGAAGGCCAACACTAACAATAAAGCTATACCCAATCTATCTTGACGCAGTGGGAATATTTGACCGTCAGCTTCATAACTTGATTTGAATTGACCTGCTTCGCGGTACAGCATAGTGAAATCCTTGTTTTACTTAATACGCTTAAATTCTACGGATGATTTTTTCGCCAAATAAACCTTCAGGGCGAACTAACAAAAATAACAAAGCCAATACATAAGGGAACCAGCCTTCTATGCCACCGCCAACAAAAGGACCTAAATACACTTCAGCTAGTTTTTCAGTTGAACCTATGATGAGACCACCAATGATGGCGCCAGGTACAGAAGTGAAACCACCGAGTATGAGTACAGGTAAGGCTTTGAGAGCGACAAAGGTGAGAGAGAATTGCACGCCATTGCGTGAGCCCCATAACAAACCAGCCACCATAGCAACAAAGCCAGCTACTGCCCACACAATGCCCCAGATATGTTGCAGTGGAATGCCTACTGCTAATGCGGCTTGATGATCATCGGCGACAGCGCGCAATGCACGACCGATCTTAGTGCGTGAAAAGAAGAGTGCTAAACACGTGACAAGAATCGCGCAGATACATGCAGCGACTACATCAAATTTCGACACAATGATGTTGAAGTTAGTCAGCAAGCTCTCCATTGGTACATCTTCAATTCCTAAGTCCAAGCGCTGCACTTCTGCGCCCCACATAAGCTGAGCCATGCCTTCAATAAAAAAGCTTAAGCCTATGGTCGCCATGAACAATGAAATTTCAGGTTGATTCACAAGAGGGCGTAAGACTATACGTTCAATCAACACACCTAATACAGCCATGGTTGCAATGGTGGTTAAAATTGCGACCCACAACGGAAAGCCCCAATGATTGACTAAAGATACGCAAGTTAATGCTGCAAAAAATACCATTGCACCTTGCGCAAAGTTGAACACACCTGAAGCTTTATAAATTAATACAAAGCCCAAAGCGACTAGTGCATACATCACACCCGATAAGAGGCCGCCAATTAAGACCTCAAAAAAGAAATTCAGATTCATGCGATTGCCTTCATTGATACATCATGCATTCATTACAAAAACAGCTAGCTAATACTTTAGGCATAGACTGTAAAGAAAATTAATGCGCCACACCTAAATAAGCATTAATCACATCTTGATTGCTACGTACGGCGTCCGGTGTTCCATCACCTATCTTCTTGCCATAATCGAGTACAACCACGCGATCAGAAATATCCATGACCACACCCATGTCATGTTCAATCAATACGATCGTGGTGCCAAACTGTGCATTCACATCAAGTATGAAACGACACATATCCTGCTTCTCTTCTACGTTCATGCCGGCCATAGGTTCATCTAGCAAAAGAATTTGCGGTTCAGCTGCTAGTGCGCGACCTAATTCCACACGCTTTTGTAAACCATAAGGTAGACGGCCTACCGGTGTTTTACGTATATGTTGAATCTCAAGAAAATCAATGACTTCTTCGACCTTCACACGATGAGCAATTTCTTCTTTACGTGCTGGCCCTAGATACAAAGCTTGTAGTAAAAAATTGGTTTTGATTTGTAAATTGCGACCAGTCATGATGTTGTCCAACACACTCATGCCTTTGAATAGCGCAATGTTTTGAAAAGTACGTGCAATGCCACTTTTCGCTGCCGCATAGGTATTCATGTCACGTAAATGCTCACCGCGATAAATGATTTCACCTTCTTGCGGACGATACACACCATTGATCACATTCAGCATCGAGCTTTTGCCGGCGCCGTTCGGTCCTATGATGGCGCGGATTTCATGCTCGCGCACATCAAAAGAAATATCCGTGAGTGCTTTTACTCCACCGAATGAAAGCGATATGTGGCGCAAATCGAGAATGACATCACCGATTTTGCGTGTAGGTTCTTGATTCATGGCTGTCATGCTGCTTGCCTGTTTGCGCTAAAAGTTTTTACATTTTTAATTTCAAGATCGGCGCTCACTTTGCCTTGACGTCCATCTTCAAATTTAACTTGTGTTTCTATGTATTGACGCGCTTTGCCTGTATAGAGTGCATCGATGAGTACAGCATATTTTTCTGCAATGAATCCACGACGGACTTTACGGGTGCGTGTAAGTTCATCATCATCAGGATCAAGTTCTTTGTGTAAGACGATGAAGCGATGAATTTGTGAACTCGCTAACAAATTGTCATTAGCTAAATCAGCATTTACTTTTTCTACGCAGTCAGCCAGTAAATTAATCACATCCGCTTGAGCAGCGAGATCAGCGTAACCACTGTAAGCAATATTGCGACGTTCAGCCCAGTTACCAACTGCTTCCATGTCTATGCAAACAAAGGCATTACAAGTTTCACGGCCATCGCCAAACGCGACAGCTTCTTTAATGAACGGGAAGAACTTGAGTTTGTTTTCTACATACTTAGGCGCAAACATACTGCCATTTGCCATGCGGCCTACATCTTTAGCACGATCAATAATTTTTAGATGGCCGTCGTTATCAAAAAATCCTGCATCACCCGTATGAAAATAACCTTGCGCATCAATCACTTCTGCAGTCGCATCAGGGCGTTTGTAATAACCTTGCATTAAACCAGGTGAGCGCACTAACACTTCACCATTCTCAGCAATTTTGACTTCAACACCCGCCATAGGACGACCTACGGTATCAAGCTTTACATCACCTGAACGTTGCATACAAACCGTGACGCAAGTTTCAGTCATGCCATACAACTGTTTGAGATTAATGCCAATCGATCTGTAGAAATCAAATAAATCTGGACCTATCGCTTCACCACCCGTGTAAGCCACACGTACACGTGTGAAGCCGAGTACATTTTTTAGTGGACCATAAATTAAGATTTCACCTAAGGCATACAGCAAACGATCGCTGAGGCTCACACCACCTTTAGCATCGAGTATGCGTAAACCAGCACGACGTGCGATATCCATAAAGAAGTGGAAAAGTTTGCGCTTAATCCAACCCGCATCTTCTATACGTATCATCACTTGTGTGAGTATGTTTTCATACACACGCGGCGGACCAAAATAATAAGTAGGGCCTATCTCACGCAAATCCGTCATCACTGTTGCACTCGACTCAGGGCAGTTCAAACAAAAGCCTGCGATGTGCGCCATGCCGTAGGAATAAAGAAAATCACCTATCCATGCCAGAGGCAAATAACACAGCATTTCATGATCAGCACCGATAGCATCGAATTCAACTAATGTGCGACCAGTAGCAATCATCGCTGCATGCGTATGACAAACGCCTTTAGGTTTGCCCGTCGTGCCGGAAGTGTAAAGAATTGCAGCTACATCTTGCGCTTGACCTGCAAGCACAGACTGCATAAAAAATTCTGGATGTTGCAATGAATAAGCGCGACCTAATTCTTGTAATTCTTTTAAAGAGATCACACCTGCTTGTTTGTAATCGCGCATGCCACGTGCATCATCATAAATAATATGTTGAATACCAGCGACGGTTTCACGTATCTCTAACAGCTTATCAACTTGCTCTTGGTCTTCAACAATTGCAAATTGAATTTCTGCATTTTCAAGCACGAATGCCATATCAGCAGCTGGTGCATCTTGATACAAAGGCACAGACACACCACCACAGCACTGTGCTGCCGACATGCCCCAATAAAGACAAGGTTTGTTTTCACCAATGATGGCGAGGTTAGTGCCACGTGTGAAACCTAGCGAAGCTAAACCGCATGCAATTAAACGCACTTCTTCCGCAGTTTGTGCCCAGCTCGTGGTTTGCCAGATGCCTAGATGTTTTTCTCGAAAGGCCGGATGTGTAGGCCGTATTTGTGCATGCTGCAACAACAGTCGGGGAAAAGTATCCGCCGACATGGGTAGTGTCTCCGCCATGGTGGTTCTCTTTATATTGAACTTGAAATGCCGCTGCTTTGCTTGCGACTTTCAGTCGGCTTATAGCGCGACAGAAGTTCTTTTTATTAGTTTAAGTGAAGCAGTGCCATGCACTACTTAATGTGACGTAATGATAACGGTCTTGATGCAAATCTGGTGCTATTCGGCTGACATTTATATAACTTTTAATGCTGCGCTGCCGCAAGGCGTAAAGAATGAAAATACAAAACATGCAAAATTGGATCGAAACTTTTACGAGTCGATGCGATTATTTTTTGACAACACAATCTTTTCTAAAAAAATCGTCGACTCGGTGCCGAGGGGCAGGATTAAGTTGTTGAATGTGAAATAAAAACTAAGATCGTGAGCAACATTCACTCACAAATAACTTTCTGTGTAGAGGTGCTGAGTGCGTTCCAAGGTTGGCGCGCATTCCAATCAGCTTTCCAAGACTCAGGCATCACTAAAGACAGTGCACCTAAGTCCGCAACCAGCTCACCCAATGCAGCACTTTGTAAAACAACGCCTTCTGTCATTGCAGGAAAGCGGAATTGAATCTCTTTTTCAACCAAAGGCGCTAGCAACCCCGCATGATGTCGCCACACACTACCGCCCATCAAAATACAACGCAGATCTAAAGTCGTGATTAAGTTATATAGCCCGCGTCCTAACCATTTCGCCGCTTCTTCAGCTATCGCTAGACAAGTCGGATCACCATGGGCGGCAGCAGTAAATATCACTTCCAAAGGTTGTTGCAAACGCTGACTTAAATTGCGACCAGAAATTAAACCTTCTAAATCCCCTTGATTGCCACAGCCGCATAGCGCGTCCGAAACTTCAGATAACAACATATGACCGGCATGACCCGCATTGCCATGCTTGCCGCGCAACACATGACCATCAACACATAAACCAAAACCAATTCCCGTACTCCAAGTCACATAAGCGCAATTCGGTTCATCTTGAGCCGCACCGAAATTACGTTCTGCAGTCAAAGCGGCAATGCAATCATTGTCTATCACCACATGACTGGACTGTTCTTGCAGCACCGATGCCAGTGGAATAAAAGTCCAGTCGTTGGGTAAATCATCAGCGTTGGATAAACCACCGCATAAATTAGGCGCGACTAAACCCAGAAAATTATCTTGAAAGGCAAATGGTCCGCAGGCACTTACACCAATGCTATTGATCATGGAAAAATGAATGTCAGCTTGATGACAAAGAGACTGCAGCAAAGTGTGACACTGTTCGGGAATAGCACGGGATGTACCAGTTTTAACAGTGGGTTGAATTAAGCGATAGCGAGGACCGCTAGCATCAGCAAGTGTGACAGCAATCTTACTGCCGCCTATATCGATAGCGGCTATCCATTCAGAAGGAGAAGACATGCGGTGATGATTTATTTAATAATGCGTTGCATTAAAAGAGCAGTATAAACCTGAAATCATCACCAAGTTAAATTGTAAGAGTATTAAATGCTTTATGTAGTTCTAGCCTGATAGACAGGTTTAAGGTCTGCTAAATCTTTACGCAATTCTTCAATCTGTGTTTGAAAATAAGAACGCAAAGGTTCATGCAGTGAATCTTTAAGTTGAGTATGTTGAGATTGGCAAAAATATTGTAAGCCCCAATAATTAATCATGTTGATTGAAGACTTGCCGTCTTTTAAATAGGAAAGTAAATGCGATAAATTGCCGGATGGTGGAATGGCATGCGATAAAAATTGAATTCCCGTTGCGAGATCGAAAGTAGAATTATTTTTTATTGTACTGATATCAATGGCGTCAATACCGTTATTTTCATATTGCAGCAGCATTCCTTCTAAAACATCCACTTCTTTAAGACAAAGCATGCGATGGTCGGGTGTAAGTGTTTTGATATGATCAAAGAAAATAACAAAAAATTGATCTAGATCGCGTTTATTGTTTTTGTTAAACGAAAAATCATTGGTTGTATTTAAGAAATCAATAAAACTAGTAAGAGCTGGAATAATTTCATTATTCTCTTTAAAAGCAGCGATTTTAGTAAGAATACCTTTGATTGAATCAATGACTTTTGTTCGAGCTACATTAGTATTTAACAATCGATCCTGCTTGCTAGGTAAATCCTCTCTACTTTCTACTTCATCTTCAACAATCATTTTTCTTTGATCTGATAATTGGTGCTCTGAAAGTTTATCGATCTTGATCTGCTCAGAAGTTTCCTTAAATAATGCTAAATCATTTTTTAAAGATTGCATTTTTATACTAAAGCCAGCTTGCAATGATTCGGGAAGATTGTATGTAATTTGGGCAAGTCTCTGGTGATCATTCAGTAAGTGGTTCAGTCTTAAATAAGAGTTATCGTCTATAGCGTCAATTCCAGATTTATCGTAATTTAGTAAGTGAAGTAAAAATCCTGAAGGGCCATATTGTTCCCAGTTTTTACGTAATGTACTTTTCAATTCAACTTGTTCAGTAGCGGCAGAGTACATTAGATCAAATCGAATATCACTATTGACAGCGGCTAGTAAGCTGCCAGTTAAATAATCTACGGCATCAAAGCAAGCATCACTAGTTTCGCCAGCTGGCAAATTCGATGCGTGCTTTGTAAAAATAGCTAAAAATTCTTTTAACTTTTTTTCATTATAATTTTTATGTACAGAGGAGAGTGGGCCGTCGATTAAATTTTCTAGAGTATCTCTAGTGCTAATCTCACCAGTTGGATTGAAGTAGGCTATAGGGTTTTCGAGAAAAGCTATAAATGCAGTGAGTGCCTTATTATTGTTTTTAAACGCAAGAATATGCCTACTAAGGGTGGCTGCAATTTTATTTTTATGTTCTATAATTTTTTTAACCCTTGTTTCACAAGCCTCTTTATTTACTTCATTTTCTTTTAATTTTTCAAAATGAGTAGTCAATAACTCAATGTGCCTATCAATTTTATCTGATACTTTTTTAATATACGTATCATTTGGATTAACAAGAATTTTCTCTTTTAGAGGATTCAAAATACTAAGGATATTGCTGCAATCGCCGTATTTAATTCCGTTTAAATCATTTTTGTCGATTTTATCTAAATAACTAAGAGATTTTGAGATGGTCTTTGAACTTAACTGTACCGTAAATTTATTTTGAGCAAGCAATAAAATATCTTTATTAAGTGCCACTGAATCAGAATTCTTTAGTTTTTCATCAATCATTGTTTTTGCATTTTCAAGTTCAGCTGGTAAAACTTTAGTAGACAGTGCTAATTTCCTTCTTTTTTCTAGATCTGCAAAAGCATCAATTACCGCGTTTTCATCTATACCGTCTTTTGCTTTTATATTTTGAATCGTATTATTAAAATTCATATCATTTTTTGAATATTCATCAAAAATATTTTTAATCCGCATAGCAGCAGCTTCTTCCATACGTTTTTGCCAAAATATTTTTTTAAAGTCAAACCACAATGATGTTTTCCCATTACTGCTAAAAATGATTTTTTCTTTTCCTGTAATCGGTGTAATGAATGGAATATCGGCTAAGACTTTGTAGTTTGAATTGGTTTTCATAATCTGAGCTTTCTTGAAAAGTGATAACAAGAAATTCGTACCTCAGCCTAGACTTGTGTTCCATGTAACTAGATGAATATTTTCCTGTGGATAATAAAAAACCGACGCGTGATTGCATCGGTTTCGTTTAGAAAGAAATATAAATAATAGAAATAGTTATCTAATAAAGGCATTCCTCAAAGAAAGATAATCAATTACTTTAGTCGCTTTTTATCTGGAACATTATTCAGTTTAGATTTAATTTTTTGGCTAATTTAGTAGTTCTATCTTGGGTTTCTAATCATATTAATTTTTTTAGTAAGTGCTTTAATGTCATCTAAAATTTGTTGCTGATTTTGAATTTTAGGATTGCCTTCAATTTCATTTCTTATTTTTGACAATAACTTAAGACATTGATCTTTATGCTCTCAATTAAACTGCTTATTCATAGCGTTAAATTTTGTATTAATCATAATGTTTATTAATTGAACTTCAGAATTACTATAATTTTTTTCTTTTTTCCCCAATAAAGAATATTTTGTGGATTCAGAAAGGT